>Ga0182006_1000659_pt1 | contig 24391 bp, 16 predicted proteins | sample Sormic07211104_1_FD_123022 | JGI IMG/M metagenome (GOLD analysis project Ga0182006, IMG submission 123022) | Rhizosphere microbial communities from Sorghum bicolor, Mead, Nebraska, USA - 072115-104_1 MetaG | ecosystem: Host-associated > Plants > Roots > Rhizosphere | place: USA: Nebraska...
CCAATCACCTGGGCCGCTATTCCTTCTTCGATCCGGACCAGAGCCCGTTCAACCTGCGCTGCTCCATCCGCACCGACGAACAAGGCCGCTATCGCTTCCGCAGCCGCGTACCGGTCGGCTACAGCGTGCCGCCGGGTGGCGCTACCGACCGCCTGCTCAACAAGCTGGGCCGTCATGGCAGCCGTCCTGCGCACATCCACTTCTTCGTCACCGTGCCGGGCTATCGCAAGCTGACCACGCAGATCAACATCGCCGGCGATCCGTACCTGTGGGACGACTTCGCCTTCGCCACCCGCGAAGGGCTGGTGCCGGAACTGAAGCACGTCACCGATCCGGCCGAGATCCGCAAGCATGAAGTCGATGCGCCCTTCTATGCCATCGAGTTCAACTTCAACCTGCTGCCGGAACAGAAGGACCTGCCCAAGGCCGATATCAATCGTCCGCGTCTGGCCGCGTGATCCTGCGCTGAACTGAACGACCACGGGCCATGCGATTGCATGGCCCGCTCTCGTTTACCGGCCAGGTCCGTTCTACCGAATCCCTGCGCGATCCTTCTTGCCCGTCCTCGGACTTCGTGGAATTCCCCAACTCCCGTTCGGACTGAGTAGGCCCGCAGGGCCGTATCGAAGACGCGCCGGCCTTACCATCACGCCAATCTCAGGAGCGCCTTCGATACGCGGCTGCGCCGCTACTCAGTCCGAACGGATGGAGCGTATTGAAGTTCTTTGAAAAGTCGATCTTTGAAAAAAAGTTAAAGTGCCACAGGAAGCGCCTCCCAATGCTGCATATCGCTCAGGTATATTCCTGCGCATGCATCCGCGCAATGGTCGCCGCCGTGTCACGCAATTTTTCCAGCAACAGCGAGCGGTCATTGGCGCGGAAATTCATGATCACCGGCGAATGCACGCCCTTGTTGGACAGCGGCCGGTACACCACATCTGAGCGATGCAGCCCCTGCACCGAACGCGGCACCAGGGTCACGCCCACGCCGGCGGCGACCAGGCCGATGGCGGTCTGCATCTCGTTGGCTTCCTTGACGATGGCCGGCCGCAGGGCGCGGCTGGAAAAAATGTCCAGCACCTGGTCCGCATAGCTGGGACGGGGCTTGGCCGGATAGAGAATGAAACGTTCCTCGGCCAACTGCGCCAACGTCACCTTGCTGCGCGCCAGCAGCGGATGGCCCAGCGGAAACACCGCCACCAGCGGCTCTTCCACGATGGTCTCGCAGAGGATGTCAGGGTCGCTGATGGGCAGGCGTCCGAAGCCTACATCGATGCGTCCGGACTTGAGCGCCTCGATCTGTTCCATGGTCACGATCTCGGAAAATCCGATTTCGATGTCCGGCATGTCGGCGCGGAAACGCTTGATCATCTCGGGCAGCAAACCATACAGCGCCGAGGGCACGAAACCGATGTTGAACCAGTGCTGCTGTCCATGGGCGATGACGCGCGTTCCTTCCTCGATCTGTTCCAGCCGGGACAATACCTGCAAGGTCTGTTCATAGAAGAACTTGCCTGCCATGGTGAGCGCAATCGGACGCGAGGCGCGGTCGATCAGCTCGGCCCCGAGCATTTCCTCGAGCTGGCGGATCTGCCGGCTCAGGGGCGGCTGGGCGATGTGCAGCAATTCGGCCGCACGGCTGAAACTGAGCGTGCTGGCGACGGCATTGAAATACTTGAGATGACGCAGTTCCACTATACCTCCGAGGCATACCATGATGCTGATTTGATATTGTACGTTCACCCGCCAAACGCATAGAATCGGCGATCAGCCGGCCGCAGAGCCGTGCCCCACAGCAACGAGGCCCGCGTCCACGGCAGCAGGGTCCGACCAGAAGACCGTAGAGGAGACCGACATGATCCACCCCGCCCATGCTGGCGCGCTTTGCTCTGCGCACCGCCGACGAGCTTCCATCCCGGGCATGAAACTTGCACTTGCATGACGCTGAACGCAGCCGCCGCTGGCTGAGGGAAAGCAGACAGCGCGCACTTCGTTCGCATCGTCCATGAAGGTGCAAGGCAGACCGGCTCCCGCGCCGTCTGCACGCAGCAGCACCCCACCCCGGTACCACCGCTCTTCCGCCACCGGCCCGTGCGGAAGGGCAGCGTTAAGAGGTTAACATGCTCAACACTGTCCATGCGCTCAGTCTGGAGCCCTTGTATCGTCGCCGCGTTTTTCACTCCACCCGCAAGGTCGACTGTCACGCCCAGGTCGCCAACGAACTCGCGGAACATGACCTGTTCTGGAAGGGCGACGATGTCGATACCGTGCTCTTCAAGGCGGCGATCCAGCAGTTGCAGATCTTCATGCTCAAGTATGGTGCCGAGGTCGTCGTGCGGCCGCGCCTGTTCAATGGTTTTGCGCTGGTCCACATGACGCTCTCGGGCAGCGCCGAGATCGAATCCGATGGCCGCAAGGTGTGCATCCCGCAAGGCCATACGGCGCTGATTGCACCAAAGAAGAATCTGCGCCTGTGGTGGCAGGCAGGCTCCGAGCAACTGATCCTGAAAGTGCCGCTGGCCCTGTTCGAGGAATTGCGTGCGGTCGGCCAGCGCGGGCCGATGGATGTCCCCTCGGTGTTCCTGCTGCCGCAGCAGGCCGCGCCTTATTGGGACTTGCTGATCCAGTCGCTGCTGCGCGTGCTGGCCCTGCCCGGCCAAGGGGCCGGACAGGGAGAATGGGTGCAGCACTTCGAACGCAGCGCTGCGCAATTCCTGCTCTCGCAACTGACGTCCACGGTGGAGCCCGTGCATGCCTCCAGCAGCGGTCAGCGTGCGGCCAGCGAATCGGCCGACAGCCTGGTCGGTGCCGGCAAGCTGCAGCGCCTGGACATGCTGGAGCGCTACATCCGCAGCCGCCTGTGCGCGCCGCTGGCGCTGGCCGACCTGGCCGGCGCGGCCGGCGTGAGCGTGCGCGCGCTCAATGCGCTGTGCCACCAGCAATATGGCGTGGCGCCGATGGACCTGCTGCGCAACATCCGGCTCGATGCCGTGCGCGAGCGCCTGCTCACGCATCCCGGTGCCAACATCACCGATACCGCCTTCGAGTTCGGCTTCGGGCATCTGGGACGGTTCTCGGCTTACTATCGCGAGCGTTTTGGCGAATTGCCCAAGCAGACGCGCAGCGTCACGCGCTGATTTTTTCGACCGCCGGACTACGTACCGGCCCTCTCGACAATGGCATCGGCACGGTGCCATTTTTTTCGTCCCTGCACCACGCGGCGGCATCTTCGTTCTCCCTTGCACCAGCGCGCAGCAAGGCTCACGCCACGCGGCTGCGCTGTGAAAAAAACGGATAAGCCTGCGGCTGCATGATGCAAGCGGCGGATATTTTTCAGTCCCTTCCTTCACTAAGATCGCCGCAGCAAGCACGGCAAGCGCGTGTCCACGCACGCTGCCTGTCGAGAAATTCATCCGTGCTTGTTACCACCGCGCTTCAGGACCTGCGTCCCGGCCAATCCGGTGTGCGCGGCCCTGAAGACTCAATCATCAGCAAATGGGGAAGAACATGAAGAAATGGGTCGCAAGCGCCATGGCGCTCACGGCAATGGCTTGTACGCAGCAGGCGCTGGCGCAAAGCCAGGTCAGCGTCTACGGCATCATCGATACCGGCGTGGTCTACACCAACCACGCCAATGCAGCCGGCAACTCGGTGCTGAAAATGCCGAGCCTGACATCGTCGTTTCCGTCGCGTCTGGGCTTCAAGGGGACCGAAGACCTGGGCGGCGGCTTGCAGGCGATGTTCGTGCTGGAGTCCGGTTTTGCGGTGGACACCGGCGCCATGGGCCAGGGCAATCGTCTCTTCGGCCGCCAGTCTTATGTCGGCCTCAAAGATAGCTGGGGCAGCCTGATGCTGGGACGCCAGGTCAACATGACTTACCTGGTCACGGCCAAGTCCGATGTGATGGGACCCAACCTTTTCTCCATCAGCAGCATCGATGCCTACATCCCCAACGCGCGCAGCGACAATGCCATCGGCTACCTTGGCAGCTTCAGCGGTTTCACGCTGGGGGCCACCTACAGCTTCGGGCGCGACACCTCCACGGCCGGCGGTGCCAGCGCCACCGGCTGCCCGGGCGAAGTGGCGGGCAATGCCAAGGCCTGCCGCCAGGTGACCGGCATGCTGGCCTATGACAGCAGCCGCTTTGGTGTCTCGGGTTCCTACGACATCCTCTACGGCAACGCCGGTGCAGCCAATGGCCTCACCAGCAGTGACAACCACGACCAGCGTGTCACGCTCAACGGCTACGTCATGCTGGGCAACAGCAAGATCGGCGGTGGCGTGATCGACCGCAAGACGCGCGCGGCCACCGGCAATACCGATTCCGACCTTTACTACCTGGGCTTCTCCACGCCCCTGTCGGCCGCGCTGGTGCTGGACGCGCAGGTGGCACGCCTGAACATCAAAGGGTCGGCCAATACCTCCACCTTGTCGGTGGCGCGCCTGACCTACAACCTCTCCAAACGCACGGCGCTGCATACCTCGCTGGGCTACATGAAAAACGCAGGCCGGGCCGCCATCCCGCTGGATGTGGGTGGCACCGTCGGTGCCGGCATGAATCAGCTGGGGGTGATGACGGGGGTGCGGCACACCTTCTGAATCGGCTGAGGCCGGCGCGGTCCCGGTGCGCGAGCACGGGGCCGCAACAACCTGTTGTCCCTCAGCTGGCAGAGTCCATGGCGTGCATCCATTGCCTGCAGGCCGCCAGTGCGGTGCTCTCACCGGCCGTGATGGCGTGCTGGAGTTCGACGCTGCGCGCGGCCAGGTCATCGCGCCCCATGGCTTGCAGACCGCCCTGCAGACGATGCAGGATGCGCAGCACGCGCGCATGCTCACCGCGCTCGATGGCCTGCTGCAGCTTGTCCTTTTCCACCGGCCAGCTCTGCCGGAATGCTTCCCGCAACACACGTTCAAACGGATCGACCGGCGCCACCTGCACCGAGGGCGCTGGCGTGGTGCGTACCAGGCGCGTCAGGATCTCCTGCATCTGCTGCAGCGAGGCTGGCTTGATCAGAAGAGCATCGAACAGCGCTGCCGGCAGTTGCGCCAGACTGCCCGGCCCCGCCGCCGTAGTGGCAATGATGCGGGCATGCGGCTGCTGCTCCCGCACACGCGTGGCCAGCGCCACGCCATCCAGACCGGGCATGCCGAGATCGGTGATGAGCACATCGGCCGGGTGCGCCTGCCATTGCGCCAGTGCATCCAGACCATCGCGGGCCAGCCGCGGAGAGGCGCAGCCCAGCGCCTGCAATTGTTGCTGCATCAAGGTCAGGTTCACATAGTCATCCTCGACCACCAGCACGTCGAGTCCGGCGGCCACACTGACGAGCTCTGCCACCGGTTGCGGCTCCACAGCAGCAGGCTGGCTGGCCAGCGCGCGCAGCCAGTCGTGCCGGTCGAAGGCGCTGACCTGTTGCCAGCCAGGCGCAAGGCTGGCGCGCATGGCCACGTCAGGACAGATCAGCACGGCCGGCACGGACTGGTGTTGCGCGCAGGCGATGAAATCATCCACGCAATCCGGTGCGACCAGATGGATCACAGCGCCGGGCGCACTGGCGCTGTCACGCCGCGCTGCACCCCACGCGGCGAGATAGTCGCGGAGCGTGGCTGCCATGTCCGCATCGTGACAATGCAATGCCACGGTCTTGCCTGCCAAGGGGCGCGAGACCGGCAGCGTGCCGCCTCCCTCCACCAGCGCCAGCGTGATTTCCGCACCGAAGACGCTGCCCCGGCCCGGCTCGCTGTCGAGGGTGATATCGCCTCCCATCAGCTCGGCCAGGCGGCGGCACAGCGACAAACCGAGGCCGGTGCCGCCGAAGCGCTGGCTGATGCTGTCATCGGCCTGTTGCAGCGACTTGAAGATGCGTTGCCGGGCACTGGGCGAGACGCCGATGCCGGTATCGCTGACGTCGAAGCGCACCACCATGCGCGCCGGTTCGCGGCGCAGGAGCCGCACCGACAAGCGGATGCGCCCCTGCGCCGTGAACTTGACGGCATTGCCGACCAGGTTGTGCAGGATCTGCATCAGCCGCCGCGGATCGCCCAGCACCGGTGCTTCCAGTGCCACGGCGGGCAGGCACGAGAAGCTCAGTCCCTTGTCCAGTGCCAGCGGTGCGAACAGCTGCGCGCACTCTTCCTGCAAGTCGTTGAGCTGCATCGTTTCCGAGGCCAGCGTGATGGATTGCGATTCGATCTTGGTGATGTCGAGGATGTCGTTGACCAGCCCCATGAGCATGTCGAAGGCATGACGGATCAGCTCAATGCGTTGCCGCTGCGGCAACGACAGCTCTTCCCGCGCCAGCAGCTCCATATGCCCGATGGCCCCATGCAGGGGCGTGCGGATCTCGTGGCTGACCTGGGCCAGGAACATGGACTTGGCCTGGTTGGCGCGGTCGGCCATGCTTTTGGCTTCGCGCATGAGGGCTTCGTGCGCCTTCTGCATGTTGAGGTCGATCATGCCCAGCAGCAGCACATCCTGGCCCGAGAAGCGCGTGCGCGACCAGACCGCGCCCAAATGGCTGATGCCGCCATCGCGCAGCGGCAGTTCGGCTTCGATCATGGCCTGGCGCAGATTGTCGCCGACCCGCACTGCGGTGAGGATCTGCGCGTAGAAGGCCGCGCAGGGCAGCGCCGACTGCTCCAGCATGCGCGAAGCCACCGCATTGCGCAGTACCACTTCGCCGGAGCCGGGCGCATAGACAGCGATGCCGACCGGCAGGGTATCGATGATGGTCTGGCTGAACTGGCGGCTCTCCACCATGGCCAGCGCCTTCTTCTGCAGCGGCCCGATCACGCAGCGGTCGAAATACAGGGTAGCGACCCAGACGAAGAGCAACGCAAACAAACCCCAGACGGCCCCCGTCGTGAAGTCGCCCTGCAAGCCGGCCAGCACGTCGCGCCAGGTGAAGGTGAGCACCACCACCCACTCCGGCCCCTCGATGGTCTGGGCAATGAAGAAACTGCCGTCATCGTGGAAGTGGCCGACGTGATCGTGCGGATCGGTGGCATGCCGCACATGCTCCTGGATGTGGCGCATCAGCAGCGGATTGACGTGCGGATCGGGACTGCTCAGCAAACGTGTGCTGCCCTGCCCTTCAAACACCATCAGGCCGGGCATCTCTTCGTTCTTCATGAAGAACTGGCGGAACTGGCTGGCCGGCACCGAGAACACGGCCGTTGCCTGATCGCCCTTGTCCAGCGCAATGCGCACGGCCAGCCGGGTCACGGCCGAGCGCTGCAGCGGTGCGCTCAAGGCCGGACTCATCCACAGCACGCGCTGCCCGGTGCTGCCCTGGGCGCGCGCCGCCCGTTCGCGCTCGGCGGCGAAGGCCGCATCGACCGGCGCGCTGATGGCGCTGATGTAGGGCGAGATGCCGAGCCGGCGTACCTCTTGCTCTTCCGCGCCGGACAGCGGCGGCGAGACCGCCAGGAAGCCGGCCTCGGCGGTATAGATGAAGCCGTCCAGCGTGACACCGGGCTCGGCCGGATTGAACATCGGCAAGGCCGAGGCCTGCCGCAGCAGGAGCAGCAGCGTGGCCAGGCGCAGGCGGTCGGCGGCGGTGTCACCGCGTATCACGAGGGAAAAAGGCACCACCGTCAGACTCTCGGGACTGCGGGTGATCTCGCCGGGATCCACGCGCTCGCTGTAGGTATCGAGCACCATCAGTTCCTTCTTGTAGAGATGCTGCAGGCGGGCATACATCTCGGCGAACTGGACCACCCGCGCGGTGAGGCGATCGACCTCGGACTTGATCTGCTCGCGCTTGCTGGTGAAGCTGCCGATCTGCCGTTCGCGGAATTGCGTGAAGGCGCTGTAGCCCAGAAACATCACCGCGCAGACGATGGCCACCGACAACAGCGTGGCGCAGCCATACAGGAGCCGGCGATAGTAGCGCTCCGACAGGGCAAGGATCTGGCGCGGCATCGCGGCTCTCAGTGGCCCAGGTTCTGGAAGATCCGGCTCAGTTCGACGTCATTGCTCACCCCCAGCTTCTTCATGGCCGCCACCTTCTGGTTGCTGATGGTCTTGGGACTGCGGTTGAGGCGCTCGGCGATGTCGCTGATGGACATGCCCTGGCAGATCATGCGCGCCACCACCAGCTCGCGCTCGGACAACTGGGCCAGCCCGGTCTGGCGTGCGTTGACATTGAAGAGACTGCCCAGCAAGGCCGACGACAGCGACTGCGGCAGATAGACCTGGCCGTGATGGACGCTGCAGACGGCTTGCGGCAGGTTGACGAAATCACTGCGGTTCTTGCCGATGAAACCGGCCGCCCCCAGCTCCAGGGCGCTGGAAATGATCTGCGGCTGGGCATGGGCACTGAGGAAGATCACCTTCATCGCCGGATGCTGGCGGCGCAGGCGCTTGAGCAGGTCCAGCCCGTCGGCCTGGGGGTCATCATCAAAGGCATAGTCGCACAGCAGCACGTCCACCGGATCGCGCTCCAGGCAGCTCATCAGCTGCGCGATGCTCTCGGCCGAGAAGGCCAGCGCCAGGTCGGCGCAGGTGGCCAGGATGGCTTCGATGCCCCGCAACACGACCGGATAATCATCTGCGATCCCGACCCGTATCAATGTCCCCTTGGTCGCCATGTTGGCATTCCCTTTCCGCGCTGCTCAGTTGGTGGCCGCCTGGCCCCGGCGGCGCTGCATCTGCCGGAAGAACTCCGGCATCGCCAGCGGCCTGGCGAAATAATATCCCTGGAAACGTCGCACCCCCATCCGGCGCAAGCGCTGCCACTGCCCCCGGGTCTCGATGCCTTCGGCGGTGACGGTCGCATCGAACTCGGCGGCCAGGCTGACGATGGTTTCGATGAGGCGACTGTACAGGGAATTGCCCTGCATGGCAGCAACAAACGATCGATCGAGCTTGAGGCAACTGACGCGGCCACAGGCCAGCTGGTGCAGGCGCGCGTCGCCGATGCCGAAATCATCCAGGGCGATGGCGATATCGGCCCGCTCGCACTGGGCGAACAGGCGGCGGCAGCGCTCCGGTCCGAGGTCGGCACCGCGCTCGGGCATCTCGATCATCAGCTGCAACTGCGGCCACGGCAGGCGGCGCAGCAGGGCCTGGCACTGGGCCACCAGCGACTCACCCTGCAACTGCTCACCACAGGCATTGAAGGACAGCACGAAGGGCTGCCCCAGGCAGGCGGGTGCGCTACCCCACGCCGCCCGCACCTGATGCAGCATCTGGCGCGTGGTGGCAGCCAGCAGGCCCTCCTCGGACAAGCGCTCCAGGAAAACCGCCGGTGCCAGCACACCGGCGTGCGGATGCTGCCAGCGCATCAGGATCTCGGCCCCCTGCCAGTCGCCGTCCTCGCCGACGATAGGCTGCAGGAAGGGCTGGAACTGACGGCGACGCAAGGCCAGCAGCAAGTGCCTGCGATCCATGGGCGGGACGGCGGCAGAGTGGGCGCATTGAGCGGCGGCATGCATGGGAATTTCCTTCATGGCAGGTTGGGCGGCATCAGGGACCTTGCGTGCTCGCTGGATCGCCCGTCGTCATCGATGAGCTGGAAGCTCAGGCGCGGCTGCTGCCACGGCAGGGTGGCATCGTCCACGGGCAGCACGAAGACCTGTTCGCCATAGGGCGGTGCCATCTGGTCGGGGGCGGCGCGCGGCACCAGTTCGCGGCGACCGTCGCTGACCCGCAGGCTGGCAAGGGAAGCAAAATAAGGGCTGTCATTGCGGCAGACCAGGACCCATTGCCCGGCTTGCCATTGCAGCCGGAAGTGCAGCGCATCGCTCCACTGCGGCCCCGGATCGGCAAGGCCGGGGGGACGATGGAACACCTTGATCTGGGTGTTGAGCCCGAGCAGCAAGCGCGGCTCGCTTGCCTGCGGCGCATCCGCCAGCAGGGGGATCTCGTAGAGATTGAGCCAGAACACCGATTCGCGATCGGTCGGCAGCGGCTCGCCGGTGGTCAGCACCCGGACCTGGCCGATGGCCTGCGGCGACAGCCGCTGTACGGCAGGCAGGACGAACAGCGCAGACTGGACCGTGTCCGGTGCCTGGCTGCCCTCGCCCTGGTCTACCCAGCTCTGCACCACCACGGCATGCGGGTTGGTGTTGGCCAGGCGCAGGCTGAGTTCGCGCTCTCCCTGGCTGAAGACCAGGCGCGTGCGCTCGGGCATGAGCCCGGCCTCGGCTCGCGTGCAGCAGAGCAGCATGGATAGCAGCACCCAGCGCGCCAGCCGAGCGATCCGGCAGCGGCTCATTGCGGCGCTCCCGGTAGGCGCGGTTGTGCGGCCTCTGCCGGCAGGAACTCGGCACGGCGGGGTGCGGCCACACAGGCCGCTTCCAGCCGGATCAGCTCCTGCGCCAGATCCTGCCCCTGCAGATCGTAGCGCGCGGAACAACGCTCCTGCTGGCCGTCGCCCCAGCGCACCAGCAGCTCGCCCTGCAGCTGGTCGGTGCGCAGATAAGCCTGGCTGCCCTGCCCGACCATGCCGATCACGCCGCCTTGCGCATCGAGCACATCGGCTCCCATCGGCAAGGGCGAGGCGCCATCGCGTTGCAGGCGGATCAGCAAGGCGTGGCCGGTGCGCGTCCTGAAACTGAGCTTGAGCGTGGCCCCGGCATACGGGATGACGGTGCGCTGGCTTTCCAGCAATTCGGTCTTGTGGCGCTTGCCGCTGGCCGCCAGTTCGACCACGTTGCGATGATAGGGCGAGAGCGAGGGCAGCAAGGCGTAGCCGTGGCTGTCGATTACCGCCCCCTGGCCGTTGAAAAGGCGCGCACCTTCCGCCCCCTTGGCTTCGATCAGGGCAAAGGTATCGCCCAGATAGGGACCGAGGGTGATACCGCCGGCATGCACGGCGAGCGCGCCGCGCACGTTGCCGGCCACCTGCCAGTAGTCGCGCCCGTGCGTGAGATTGAGATTGAGGTTGGCCTTGGGCAAACGCGCGCCGAGGTTGCCGTTGACGCTGTCCTGCTGGCCGCCCGGCACATGGCTGGCCCCCACGCTGTAGCTGAGCTGGCGCTCGCCCGCCAGCATGCCGGACACCTGGGTCTGATAGAGGTCCTGGTCCGCCGCCCGGACCACCGACGTACTGGCGACAGGCCGCTCACCGCCCTCGCGCCCCAGCGGGATCGACAGCGACAGCATCAACGAGGAGCCCGGTTGCGCCACCGCTGCCAGCCGCCCGTCCAGATCATTGGCGGTCCGGGCCACACTGCTGACCTGCTGCCGCTGGAAAGCGAGGTTCAGGCTCACGCCGTTGCGCCACAAGGTCGAATACCCGAACTGCAATTGCGTGATGCGGCTGCGGTCATGGTGGAAGGTCTGGGTCAGGCCGGAGAGATAGAGCGAGCCCAGGCTCCCCAGTTGCTGGCTGAGCGAGAGATCGATGCGCGAGTGCTGCTGATAGCTGGTGGAACTGGCCAGCGAAGAGAATCCGGTACGCCGCACCTGGCGCTCGCTGATCACGTCGGCCAGTTCGCGGTAACCGGACGTGGAGTAGCGATAGCTGGCGATGGAGAACTGCGTGCCGGTGACATCGAAGGCCCGTGAATAAGACACGCCCATCATCCAGCCGCCACGCGCACCGCCACCGGTATCGGCATGCGAATAGTTAAGCGACAAGCCCAGCGAACCGGCTGGCCCGGCCAGGGTGGTGCCCAGCACCGCCGACTGGTATGCCGGCGCCAGGCGCAGTCCGAGGCTGCCGGTCATGCTGTTGCTCAGCCCGCGCTGGTAGAGCGCATCCACGAACGGCAAGCTGCTGTCGGTATCGCGGGTTCGGCCCAGTGTGACGCTGTAACGCTCACTGCCAGGCCGCATCGATTCCGGCAGCGCCGAGTAAGGCACGCTGAAGCGGGACCGGGTGCCATCGGCCTCGATGACGGTGACATCAAGATCGCCGTTGTAGCTGGTCGGATACAGATCGTCGATCACGAAACTGCCCCGAGCGACGGTGGTGCGGTAGATATCGCGCCCCTTCTGGCTGACGATGACCTGAGCGTTGCTGCGCGCAGTGCCACGAATGACCGGTGCATAGCCGCGCTGCGAATCGGGCAGCATGCGCTCGTCCGAACTCAGTTCCAGTCCCTGGTAGGCCAATCCCGACAGCAGCTTGCCGGAGGTATAGCTCTGGCCCACGGTCAGTTCGCTGGTCCAGTCGGGCAAGGCGCGGCGGGCATAGGTGCGCACCGGATTCCAGCGCAGTCCGCTGCGGCTGTCATAGCCCAGGCTGCCTTGCTGGCGCAAACGCCACAGGCCCAGGTTCACGCCGCTGTTGGTAAAACCGTAGACCGAACTGCTGCTGGCCTGGGCGGTATGGGCGTAATACTGGCTGATGCTGTAGTTGAGGAAACCCATGCTGTCACCGGCATCGTAGAGCGCGGGATCGATGTAGCCCCGCGCGACATGGTTGCGTTGCGCCTGCGGCAGGCTGACATCCAGCCGCAGGCGTGAGAGATCGAACACGGCCTGCGCCCCGGGCGCCAGCTCGTCGATGCGGGCGCATTCGCGCTGGCCCAGCTGCGCGACCAGATCCTGCCGCAGGTCGAGCAAGACGGCGTCCTCGGCCTTGAAGCAGGCCGCCGCGCCCATCCCTTCAACCAGGTCGAAGCGCAATGCGCGGCGGTGGCTGTAGCTACCATTGACAAACACATCCACACTGTAGATGCCGGGCTCGACATTGCCCACGCGATTGAAACGTGACAGGCTGCCCTTGTTGATGGGCGAAGCCATCTCCAGCGATTCCAGGAATCGATAGCTGTTCTCCGCCGGGCCGGCCACGGCCACCGGCCAGGCCAGCAGCCCGGCCCCGAGCGACAGGACAGACCGGGCCACGCGCCGCAGAGGCGAGGGATGCATACTCACCGTGATCACCTCACTGCACGGAATAGTCGCGCGGCACTTCCACACCCACATCGTTGAGCAGACGCAGACGCATGCGCATGCCTGCACGGTCGGCCGGCACATGGTCCAGCGGCCAGCGCAGTTCCTGGAAAGGCTGGATCACCGTAGTCCTGGCCAGCGCTTGCGCCTGGTCACCCAAGACCAGATCGGCCTGTTGCACCATCAGGTGATAGCCACCGCCGTTGCGCACCACCATGCTGGCCATCCCATCGCTGCTGTCGATGGCGAAGGAAAGCGCCGCGGGTGCGCGCGCCGCATCGGCCTCGCTGGCCAGGGCGGGGGGACGATAGAAGACTTTCATGCGGCTGCGCACGGTCAGCACCAGCTGATTGTCGTTGACCGAATCGGACTTGAGGGCCGGCACCTGCAGGAAATTCAGAAAGAACAGCGACTCGCGGTCCTGCGGCAGCGCTGCGCCGATGTAGGAGAGCCGCACCACCTGGCCGCCATGCGGCTCGATGCGGAACACCGGCGGAATGACCAGGAAGGGCGAGGCCTGCCCATCGGGCCGGCCGGCGTGTCCATCATCCAGCCACAGCTGGACCAGATTGGGATGATCGTCAGGGTTGCTGAAGCGCAGCACCTGCTCGCCGGCGTCAGCCGGATAAATGACGCGCGTACCGAGCATGGTCACGCTGGCGCTGGCGTGCGCACTCAGCAGGAAGACCAGCAACATGAGGAGACCTGCGCGCAAGCTTGTTCTGTTCATGGCAAAAACGGGGATGCGCCGCCGGGAGCTATCCCGGCAGCGACAGGGGTGAGACCAACGGGGAAACGGAAGTCCGCGCCCGGACAGGCGCATCAGAAGTAGTCGAGGGCGTACTGCACCGAGCCAATCACGGAGCCCGCTTCGGCCGCGCCGCCTTCGGCGACGTAGCGTACGGCAAAGGTATGAGAAGCACTGGTACCGCCGGCGGCGATCTCCAGCCCCTCGACCGACACGCCGCTGCCCGCCACCAGGCTGATCGGATCGCCGCCGACGCTCTTGCGCAATTGCAGCGCCACGTTCTTGGCGCTGCCCAGGTTGGGAATGTTGTTGCCGCTGGTGGCGGCGCTGGCCAGGAATTGCGTCTTGATCTTCAGTTTATCGGTGGCCGATGCCGTGCAGCCACTGACACTGACCACGAAGGGCGTCTCGCCCGCCGAAGTGCCTGCCGCCGCGAGGTCGCCGGTGGCCACCGTGGGCAGCAGCACCACCGGATTGGCCGCACCGTCGACCATCACCTGGCAGGTCTGGCTGTTGACCTGGCCACGGAAATTGATGGTACTGCCTGCCGCCAGTACCACCGACGGCGAGACCAGCAACAGAATTGCGAGATGCTTTTTCATTTTTACCCCCAAGGAGAATTCGGTCGATCCACGAAGAATGCCGACGCCAACCGATGCGTCCGGCACCAGACGAATCATAGGCCGGCAGGTGGCGCAGCAGAATCGGCGCTCCCCCAAGCAGCCCTTGGCAATCGCTGATTCAGCAATGGGCAAAATCCCAAACGCGGGCATCGCCGCACAATGGGATTTGGCCCATGCACATTGCAGAGCTGGCCCATGTCGCGCACAGGTGCGCTTGCGCGAACATGCAGGGCTTCCCATCCTTGCCGGAGTTTTCCCTTGTCTGCTCGCCCGCCCGATCACGCCAGGCCCGGCGTACCTTCCCCCCGGGTCCTGCCCTGCCCTTTGCACCTGCTGCTTGCCTTGCTGGCGCTATGCCTGCTGTCGGTCCCGGCAGAGGCCATCTGCAAGCGCAACAATCGCATCGCCTATCCCTTTACGCCCTTGAGCGATGGCGGCTCGGCCCAGTTCTGGTTCGGCCGCATCAATCTCGCCAGTACCGTCCTGCAGCCGGCCGGCACACTGCTGGGAAGTGCGGTGGCGACGGCCGCTGAGGCCTCCGGCATCAGCGGCGATACGCTGCTGTGGACCTGCGATCTGGCCGATGCCGGACAGATATCCGAAGTGTTTTCCACCAATGGCGATGACCGCGTGGGCGGATTTGCCGAGATCGGCACGCAGGATGGCTTGCCGGGCTTCTACCGCACCTGGTTTCCCGGTGTGGCGATCCGGCTCACGCATCTGCGCTCAGGGAAGGTGTTTTCGCGCTATTACCAATCGGCCCGTCTTGAGAACTACGACGTCGATGAAGCCAGCAAGAAGATCCTGATCCGCGCCAGGCATCTCAGTCCGGTCAAGGCAGAGATCGCCCGTGTCTCCGATCTCAGTCCCGGCACCGGCACCAGCAACTGGTGCGGCGACCGCCCGAACAACCGTTTGCAGACGGCCGTTCCCTACCGCTGTCTGCAGCCCAATGGATACCTGATGTTGCGGGGTCCGGGGTACAACCGCGCCAGCGGCGACATGGATGATGATGGTGAAGATCACGCGACGCGCTTCCTCTTCTTCGGTGCCGCCAACGGCATCGCCTTCGGCATGCGCCAGGCGGCCACCCTGAGCGTGCTGCCCTCGTGCGTGGTGCAGAACGTGACGCCGGAAGTGGTTTTTCCGACGATCTCGGAAGAGGAACTCAACCAGGGCGAGACACGGCAGGTGGAATTCACGCTGGCCTTTCGCTGTGACGAGGGAGTCAATACCCGACCGCCGAACACCGCCGGCACTGACGACAACCAGACTGCCTTTGGCATTCAGGTCTCACCGGGCGCACTGGCCGCAGCGCGGCAGCTGGGGTATGTCAATCAGGATCAGGGCGTGCGGTATCTGCTCTCGGACTACTACGGCCTGGATCCTTCTCTGGCCAAGGGTGTGGGCATCAGCCTGAGCGACAGCGACAGCCAGCAGCCGATGCAATTCCTCAGCTCGCCGCTGGCCGGACAAGGACTATCCAGACCGCTGCCAGCGGGTCGCAACGCCGGATGGTATCGGCTCGACGCCAGCAATGCATCACGCTGCCTGCCGCCGGAACCTGCTGCCCCCGCGTATCAATTCACGGTGGAAAAGCGACTGACCGCTACGCTGCAAAGGCTGCCAGGGCAAGCCGTGGCAGCGGGACGGGTGTTTGCAACCGCCTATGTGATCGTCAAGGTGCAGTAAAGAAGGCAAGGAGACGATCTGGATGGACTCAATGCTGCCCCTCCGGACTGGCCGGGCCGCTTTTCTGATCAAGGCTGATGTGTTCGAGTCCCTCGCGTTCTTCATTGGCATTGCCCAGCCACTGCCACAGGAGATCTTTCTCGCTGATGCCGGGACGCTGACGGATGACATCCGGGAAGGGCATGCCCTTTCTCAGATACACCTGACGATCCCAGCGGTTGAAACTTTGATGTTTGGGATGATCTTCCGGTAGATAGGGTCGCCAGATGCCGCTGTGCGGACAAGGCGAATGGCTGCGGTAGCGGCGCTCGGTCTGGGGAATCTCTGCGTAACGCGCAACACGTCTTCGTACTCGGGGATCTTCGACCACCTGCGGCGGCGCGAGAAGATCGACCGGCATGCCAAGGTAATGAAACTGGATGCGGCCGTCCTCATCCTGCAAACCGGCGCGGCTGCGATCAAACAGTTCTCCCTGTTCATAACGCAAGGGCAGTTGTTCGGCGTTCCATGTGCGGTGGCGCTCCGTGATGGGGCGCATCAGGCGGGCCTGCCAGTACCCTGTTTCCGGGGCTGCGGTAGTTTCGAATTGCGGTGCAATCTGTCTCTGTGGGTGCGTCGGCAATTGCTGGCCATCCGGGATCCGTGCACGGCCGGTGCGCAGCCAAGCTGGATCGGGTATAGGGGGTGTAAGCCCTGCAGGCTTCTGCAAGATTGCCCTGGCAGCCTCAAGCAAAGTCTTGCGATCACCATTCCACATGGGCAGCTTGGCCGGAGGAAGGGGAAGTACCTTGTCGAGATTGGGGAAACGCAGGTCGGGGTTGCGCTGGAGTGCATCGGAGAAAATCCTGTAGCGGTCTTCACGGGCCTTGTCGATACCGATAGCGGACAAGGGTTTTCCATGACGGAAAGTGCTTGCCAGATATCGTGCTGCATCGATACTACCCAGTCGCACTCCTTCCTGCAGGATAGATCCCCCGCGCGCATCATCGGCCTGCTCTGCCACAAGGTCAGCCCCTAGATTGAAGGCAGCCTCTGCATTACCTTGCTGGAGGCCACATTCAAGCATCATCAACCCGATCCAGCGATTGGCCCAAAAATGGGGAGGGCTATCGTAAAGAGCCTCCAGCTTCTTGCCCAGATACGCCATCGATCCTGGACTCCCCATCTCTGCCGCAAGCTGCCAAAATCCGTAGGCCCTGCTGGGATCCTGCTTCACGCCGATACCATGCAAATGGTAGGTCCCCATGACGTCGAAAGCGGCGGGAACACCCAAGAGCATCGCCTGCTCCAGAATCAACACCGCACGCTCCGTATCTTTCGCGACTCCTTCCCCATGAGCATAGGCGTTGGCGAGATTGATCATCGCTTTCCAATGATTACGGTCGGCGGCCCGTTGCCAAAGCTGAATGGCGCCCCTGTAATCCCGCTCATTCGGCCAAATCCCTGGGCTGGTCAGCGCAAGCCCCTCTTCAAACCATCGCTCAGCTTCTTCAGATCGTGGAAGCACATCCTCCTGGAATTTACAGACAAAGTCTTTACGATGCGGTTCGAAAGCCTTCAATGGCATATTGCGCGGCAAGGTATTCATGGTATGGGCACAATGACAAAACAAGAAAAAGGAAAGAAATAGCAATCGAACGGAAAACTTCATCATTCACCTATGCCAATCGCGTTCTGCTGACACGCTCGTCCTTGAAAGGAAACAGAAAGCCGACTGGCTCCCCGCCAATTACCCTCAGTTTCTCGTTCTCAATCATCAGGTTTTTCCATTCCTCAAATGCGTCCGCGATTTCCCTCGTACTCCCCAAACCTCCATCCTGCTTTCCTCCCGTATGCCTCCCCCAAACATGCCTCCTGACCTCCGCACTCAACACCGGGTCATCACAAGCCACGTTCATCTCCGCATCCACTGCCATCGATCGCAAATTCAGATTCGCGCTCCCCACCGTCAACATCGCGTCGTCAATCACCATCAGCTTGCTGTGGATATAGATCTCGCGGTACCGGTCCGCCATCGTCGGTGCCACGCCCTCCTTCGGCGGCGCTCGTCCTCGCCAATCATGGTCATAAGTCCATAAGGTGCCGACCAAGGTGCGTATGCCCAATCCATCCAGTTCCCGCGCCACGTCTTCTTTGCTGCCCACGGCAGCGGCACTTTGTCCAAGCGTGCCGCTCTTGTCCTCTTCCACCAGCTTGTCTTGATTCGGCATGGACTCCCCATGACCTAATGAGCGCACCGCGTCATACGTACGCGGCACCATCTGCGGCAGTTCCGGTGTCGGCATCACCACCATCACGTGAAGGTTGGGCAGATCGTCCACGCTCTGCCCCGCACGCTGCCACCATTCCATGAACTTGCGACGATCCTCCTTGATCTGCCGCACCCACGGCTCGTACTGGAAATACTGGTTTTCCACATACAGGTAATGACGTGCAAAGCTGCTGGCTTGCCGATACAGCCGTTGAATGCTCTTGTCATTTTCTTCCGGTTGAGTGCGGATGATCTGCGCATTGACGCTGCGCTCACCCTTCAATCCTGCACACAGTCCCGGCGGTGGCTGGTGTACGTCGTGCGTGCGCGCGAGCGGTCCTCCTTTACCTTTTGCCCGATTCCAGGCATCCGTAAAATTCTTGCTGATGCTGACCAGCGCCTCACCCTCTACGCGGCAGGCGTAATCCTGATAGGGCTTCAAGCCGGGGCGGCCATCTTCCGTGCGGCCTTCCCATCCTTCGCCACGCCGCGGGTCGTGATACAGGTGTGCTTCCGTATCCCAATAATCGGTAACGGCATTGAGGCCCATCACATATCCCACAGCCTGCGCTCCTCCCTCATATTCATAGTCGATCAGGATGCTCTTCTGATGATCGGTGGCCACCAGCACCATCCCCGCCGTCTCCAGAAAGCTGCGCTTGCCCGCCTCCTTCTCCAGGCTGCCCCATACCGCACGCATATCGCCATCACGTACCCGCAAATTCAAATTCGGAATGGCACCCGCTTCTGCCGCGCGATACCAGCTTGCGTTGAAAACTTCACGCCGATCACGCACGGCCACAGGGTCCGGCATGCCGCCCGCATCAGGCCGGATCACGCTGGCTTCGCCACGCATCGGCCCCTGCCTCTGTTCATAGTCGCTCGGCTCTTGGTAGCCCGGCATGTTGTGCGCCAGTGCGCTACCGATCACGCCATACCACGACAGCAAGCGCACCTGCACCGGCTTGCCCTCGTTGTAGCGGCCCGCCGCCACATCGCGCAACAGATCACCCCAGGTTTCGCCACGCGGCCATGCTCCTGTTCCCCGTTCCAATTCCATGGACGGATCGAAGCCCCAGCAGATGATCTCGACGCTATCTTTTGCGCGGCGGATGTCGTCGCAAATCCGTGCAAACGCCTGCTCGCCGCAATACAGCATCTGCAGCCGGTTACAGCGATGGATGGGACAGTCCTTGTCCTGTGCGCTTTCCAGCAACCATTGCGCGCTGCCTCGGCTGCGAGGATGTGCCTGGCTAAGCGGGACGGTGCTGGCATATTGAGTAGTACTCATGAATTCTCTCTGGTGAAGTGCATCAAGATCGGGAAAGCGAAAACACACCGCTCACTCCTCACGCAACTCTCGGTTGCGCTCGCGGTCCCGGGCATCGCCCTCGCGGGCGCGATAACCTCGTGCTGCCAGTTGTGCGTCCATATCGTCCAGCCGCGCCCTGACCGGCAGCTCAAAGACATGGCCGTTGCTGAGCCTGACCTCATAGCTGGCCGTCTCCTCGTCCGTCACCGTAATCAGCACCTGGCCGTGGGCATCGGTCACACCCTCGGCGACCCGGTTGCCAGCTTTGAAGAGCTGATAGGGCTCATGCGCAAAGACCTTGCCCTGCACGGCGTGCGAGGTCAGCACCAAGGCCAGACGCCGCTGCTGCTTCAATTCGTCCAGGGCGGGAGGATCCGGCAAGACCGGGACCGGCCCGTTGACCGGACCGTCATGCGCATACCCGGCGGCATGGGCTCGCCACTGGCCCGACGTACTCTGTTCGATACCGCCTGCGTGCCAGCGCATGACGCTGCCGCCGCCATTGATGACGACCTCTTCCTTGGCCTCGATGCTGATGCGATTGGCCGTCTGTGTAATGTTCAGACGCGCAAGAATGTTCACGCTCGCGGCAAGCGCGGAAACGTCGATGTCACCGGCTGCGGCGACCAGCTTCATGCCCGCCTTGCAAGCGAACAGGCGCACCGCCTCGCGCACGCTGACCAGCAGGCTCTTTCCGGCACTCAGGCTGGCATGGCCACCACTGCTGATGGCCGTGTGCTGCTGGCTCAACAGATGCGTCGACCCTGCGGTGGCGGTCTCGATGCCCGCCGGACTGGCCAGTACCAGATGCGGAGCCAGAAATGCCGGAACGCCTTCTTCCAGCACCGCCCCCTTGGTCTGGCCCGCAATCGCATCGCACTGCTGCTGCAGGATTTGTGCGACGTTCTCCTGCTCGCCCGCCATTTGTGCGCCAGCCTGCACGGCCGCCTGCCCCAGTTCGGCCTGCCATTGGCCGCCTCGTTGCAGATCGGCCGTCGTCTCTTCCATCGCGGTGAGCTGCCCTTCCGCTTCTGCGCACGCATGCGTCGTGAGCAACAGACCGCGTTGCGCCCGCAGCGCGCCGTGGCCATCGCTGCGCAATTCAAAGCCCTCGCCACGCGCCTCCTTGCGTCCCGCATGTCCCTCGATGCGCGTCAGATGGCCCAAACTGAGCTGGCTGGCCAGATGATCACTGCGGATCTGGACCTGCATGCGCTCGCAGCTGTCATCGAGAATCACGTGATTGCTGCGGCCACCGGCCGCATTGCCGCCCTCCGGCGTCAGCTCACGGCTGCGCAATCCGCTCAAGGCTCGCTGCTGCGGCAAATCCCACGGTGGCATGTTGTCCTGGTTGTGGACGCAGCCGGTGACCAGCGGATGATCCGGATTGCCATCCAGCCACTGCACCACCACCTCCGAGCCCACACGCGGATGCGAACTCCAGCCGCTGTGCGCACCCGCCCAATGGGTGGCTACACGGATCCAGCAACTGCCACTGCGTGCGCGATCCCAATGGAAGCGCACCTGGATGCGTCCATACGCATCGACGTGCAAACTCCCCTGCCCTTCCGGCCCGACCACGGTCGCCGTCTGCAATGCCAGCAGCGTAGTGGATTGGCTGTCAAAGCCCGGGCCCGGCCGCCAGGGCGTGTCCCACGGCAGGCAACGCAGACGGTTCGCGTAGCTGGCCGGCACATCCGCATCCTGCAGGTAATTGTTGCTGGCCTCATGGACCACCTCCAGGATCACGAACTGCGGATCGCCAGCCTTCGCGTGAAAATGCTCCAGCAGCCGAAATCGGCGCCCCGGCGCCACTTGCCGGTGATTGCCCTGCGCCTCGAAAAGCAGGCTGCCGGCCTCGATCTCCTCCATGCGCCGGCGGGCCAGCCGGTCGCCCTCCAGGAAGGTGCGAAAGCCATCATGACCGGTGTACTGGTGGACTTCCCTGTGTGCGATCTCGCCCTGTTCCACCACCGTCATGATCTCCACATGACGCGGCGATGGCTGCTTGAAATCGAACCCGCTCACCGCCACTTGCGCAGTCGTCCCCTGCTGCACGACCTGCCATTGCGCGATGGCGTCTTCGTCCTCGGCACCCCCTTCGCTATGGAAACGGATGTCCGCAGAAGACCCCTCGATCGCCTCCGCACGGGTACTGTCATCGCAGATCACCAGCGTATGGCCCTGCGCCGTATGCTCGTACCAGTAGCAATAGCCTTCGGCCTCCCAGCGCCGGGCGAGGTAGTTGTGGTCAGTCTCTTCCCACTGCGTGCAGAGTGCGCTCGGAACCTCCTCCTCGCTTACCTGCCAGCGCCAGTGCGCCAAGCCGGCATAGTCCCGCAAGATCGATTCGGTCTGCTGTTCAATGGTCTGGTCATGGAACAGCCGGCAGTTCCGCCGCAGATGCGCGTAATGCAACCATGGCACCAGCACCGCTTCATAGAAGGCAATCCCGCCATCGGTCCTCACGAAGCGAAACGACATGACATGCCCGGTGAAAGGACGCAGGCTCCCGTCGGCCGTCACCAAGGACACGCACAGCAGCTTGCCCAGCAGACAGGTCAACGGAATCGCGGCCTCGTCGCTGAGCAGCTCCAGCACGAAACGAAAATCGCGCGACATCGCCTCGCTGCCCTCGAAGCGGTTGATCACCAGCGCACAGGCCGGCGCATCGTCATGCGGAAAGGAAAGTCGCAGCAGGCGACGGGACTGCGGCTGCCGCAGCAGCGAATCGAAGAGGCTCATGAGCAGGCAGCACCAGCGAGATGAACGAGCGCGCCAGTATCGGCGTGTCGCCATTGGCCGACACGGATCGCCGCGATCTTTGCAGTGACTGCCGAAACTATTCGATGCCAATGACAAGCGCACCATAGGTCGCATGACATCCAGCACAACTGCCTTGCTGCCTGCGAATCAGTACATCGTCACCAGCATCGGCATTGACCTCGCCTGCATATGCTTATGAGAAAACATTTCTTGGCACCGGATGCAGGCTCGCGCTAGCGTGGCGCTTGGGCTTCCCCCTGCTTTGCGCATTCCATCCAAGACAAAGAGAGACAACATGCCAGACAACCCACAATGGAAATTCGAAACCCTCTCCGTCCACGGCGGCTACGATCCTGACCCGACCACGCGCGCCGTGGCCGTGCCGATCTACCAGACCGTGGCCTTCGCCTTCGACGATACCCAGCACGGTGCCGACCTGTTCGACCTGAAGGTCCAGGGCAACATCTATTCGCGCATCATGAACCCGACCCAGGACGTGCTGGAAAAACGCCTGGCCGCACTCGAAGGCGGCATCGCCGCCCTGGCCCTGGCCTCCGGGCAGGCCGCCGTGACCTACGCGATCCAGACCATTGCCGAAGCAGGCGACAATATCGTCTCGGCCTCCACCCTGTATGGCGGTACCTACAACCTCTTCGCCCACACGCTGCCGCAGTTCGGCATCCAGACGCGCTTCGCCGATCCGCGCCAGCCGGAGTCCTTTGCCCCGCTGATCGATGAGCGCACCAAGGCCATCTTCATCGAATCCATCGGCAACCCGCTGGGCAACGTCACCGACATCGCTGCCGTGGCCGAGATCGCGCATCGCCATGGCGTCCCGCTGATCGTGGACAACACCGTGGCCACGCCCTATCTGCTGCGTCCCTTCGAGCATGGGGCCGACATCGTGGTCCACTCATTGACCAAATATCTCGGCGGGCACGGCACTACGCTGGGCGGCGCCATCGTGGACTCGGGCAAGTTCCCGTGGGCCAAGCACAAGGAACGCTTCAAGCGCCTCAACGAACCCGACGTCAGCTATCACGGCGTGGTCTATACCGAGGCGCTGGGCGAGGCTGCCTACATCGGCCGTGCGCGCGTGGTCCCGTTGCGCAATACCGGCGCCGCGCTCTCCCCCTTCAACGCCTTCCAGATCCTGCAGGGCATCGAAACCCTGTCACTGCGGCTGGACCGCATCACCTCCAATGCGCTGGCCGTGGCGCAATACCTCAAGCGTCACCAGAAGGTACGCTGGGTCAACTATGCCGGGCTGGAAGATCATCCCGACCATGCGCTGGCGCAGAAGTATTTCAAGGGCCGCGCCTCGGGCGTGCTGACCTTCGGCGTGGCCAATGGCCGCGACGGCGGCGCGCGCTTCCAGGATGCGCTGCAACTGTTCACGCGGCTGGTCAACATCGGTGACGCCAAGTCACTGGCCACGCATCCCGCTTCCACCACGCACCGTCAGTTGTCGCCCGCCGAACTGGAGAAGGCGGGCGTCACCGAAGACACGGTGCGCCTGTCCATCGGCATCGAGCATATCGACGATCTGCTGGCTGACCTGGAACAGGCCTTGCAGTCGGCGTGATCTGATCGGTCCTTCAACAAAAAATGGCTCCGCATGCGGAGCCATTTTCGTTTCAGGCAGTGGATAAATCAGGCGGCCTGCTTCTCCGCTGCCCGTTGCTGCAGACGCTGTGCCACCAGCTCACGCGTACGCGGGATCAGTTCACGGCCATAGTCGATGGCATCTTCCAGCGGGTCGAAGCCACGGATGAGGAACGTGGTCACGCCCAGATCGTAGTAATCGAGCAGCGCCTCGGCCACCTGCTCGGGCGTGCCGACCAGTGCGGTGGAGTTGTAGCGCGCACCGGTCTCCCTGGCAATGGCCGTCCACAGGCGCTTGTCGACCCGGTCGCCCTTCTCGGCGGCAGCCAGCAAACGGCGCGCGCCTTCGCTCTCTTGCGGTCCGGTGTAGGCCGGATGGCGCGTGCCATTGCCCGAGCGCAGGCGGCGCGTCTCATCGAGGATGCGTTCGGCACGTGCCCAGGCCTGCTCTTCGGTAGCCGCCAGGATGGGGCGGAAGGACACCGAGAAACTGATCTCGCGTCCATGCCGTGCTGCTTCTGCGCACACGCGTCCGGTCAGGTCGCGC
>Ga0182006_1000662_pt1 | contig 24208 bp, 22 predicted proteins | sample Sormic07211104_1_FD_123022 | JGI IMG/M metagenome (GOLD analysis project Ga0182006, IMG submission 123022) | Rhizosphere microbial communities from Sorghum bicolor, Mead, Nebraska, USA - 072115-104_1 MetaG | ecosystem: Host-associated > Plants > Roots > Rhizosphere | place: USA: Nebraska...
AGCGTATGGTTAAAGGAGAAATGCTGACTGGAATTTTGGCTCAGCTGGTTAGAGTCCCGCACGTGCGGGATTAATCAGAGGGTCGCTGGTTCGAGCCCAGCAGAAGGAGCAAAACCCACAATGAAAGTTGTGGGTTTTTTGTTTAAAGTCTATTTGGGCGAAAGATTATTTTGGATCAAGCGGAATTCTTGGGGGAAAGCTTTTAAGCGTATATTTTAGATAATCTGAAAAGAAAGAAATTGATGTCTCTGACGCCTCTGGATGTTGCTCTGAACGCTTTGACTTTGGCATTGAAGGATTCGGCCGATGCATTTGGGATCAACACCAAAAGTTGTGTAGTAGGATAAAAACAATAGCTTTGTTTTACTATTTTCATTTTACATGCCTTCTACCGTAGCCTCTGGTTTGGCCCAATACCATTTTATCTAGTAAAACTACATCCTGCTAATGATTATTTACGTCTGGTGTATTTTAAGAATTTGGTTGTGATTTGTTAGATTTTGTTTGTAGCTAAATGGTTACTTTTTTGAGCGTTTGTGCCGCCTTATTTTTCCTAGACAACTAAAATTTTAATTGTATTTACCTGATTATTGTCAAGTAAAGCATAATTTGTTTTTTTGTTTGCCGTTTTTTTGTGCTTTGTGTTTTTTTGAGGATATTAGACGAGGTTAAACGGCAAATAAATGTACTCGTCTATTGTTAATGCTTCTCTCAAAATATCCTGCTTTTCGGGTATTATCTCATCACAAGATTCATAACAACCAGTCGGTTTCTGCTTTAATCAATAATAATAAATTTTAATGCCTGATAAGGGGCATGACAACAATGTATTTAGACTTAACGCATTATGATCAGCTGTTACGTAATCGGTGAACTGCATACCGTAGAATCTTTATGTGTGTATATAAACGACTACCCACTTACTCAGTTAAAGGGATACTCGGTACAACGGCCGGAAAGTTTTGATGCTGTATATTCCATCAAACCCGATATCGTTTTTGTTGATGTTGCCTTTTTAAGCGGCAATAATGGTTGGCTGGAGCGTATCAAACAGTTTTCTTCCATTATTCTGGTATCAGAGAACACAGAAATGGCATTCGAAGCTTTTGAACATTCAGCATTTGATTACCTAATCAGGCCGGTTACATTTAACCGTTTTGTGAAGGGTATCAATAAATTCGATCACCTTACGCAATTAGCCCATTCCGTACAGGGCTTAAAAAGGCAGCAGGTAGCAGATTCTTTTTTTATTAAAGCTGATGCTAAAGGATCAAAGGAATTCCTGATCAAATGCGATCAACTCATCTACATACAGGCCATGCAGAACTATGTTCTTCTTCACATGGAAAATAACCAATGTTTCTCTTGTCATAACACAATGAAAGAGATGGAAGATGGTTTGCCCGGTTCCGGTTTCAGCAGGATACATAAATCTTACATCATCAATGATGAAAAAATTACCGCTGTGGAGGGAAATACCGTAATGCTTAATGGCAATGAAACGAATAAACTCCTGATTGGCAGTACCTACCGAAAGGCTTTTTTTGAAAAAAAAGCGCAAAAAATGATCAAAAAAAAGGCTGGTGTCCAAATCTTTTCCTACTCTAGGTTGGCAGTGGCTTTAATTACTTTTGGAGGATACCTGATAAAAGCACAGGTGGCTGGCGAATTTAACATACAGTTTTAAACGATGAAAAAAAATATAAATCTTTTAGTGGGAAGTGTTTTGCTATTGCTGGCAGGTTGTAGTGAATTTATTGAGCCATCTATAGAAAATAGGAATATATCCGTATTGGCTCCGGCCAATAAATTGGAAACCAATAGCTATCAACAAACTTTTTGGTGGGATCCCATGGCAGATGCGCTATTTTACAGGTTACAAATCGTATCACCAAAATTTGACAGTGTAAGTAAAATGGTTTTGGATACCCTGATCAAAACCGAAAAATTTGTATATACTATGGATCCGGGAAAATACGAATGGCGGGTTAGAGGCGAAAACGGTAGCAGCGCGAGTAGTTACAATACCCGTTCGCTCGAAATATTCCCTTCCAGTCTTAAAGAGCAGAGTGTGCAGCTTACAGCTCCAGCCAGTGCGCTTTATTTTTCAAAAGCTGAGGTAAGATACGAATGGCTTAAACTTTTTGGTGCCAATGTATATCGCTTACAGGTAGATAACAATAATTTTCTCGATGAAAATAACATGACACTCAATATTACAACCGATAACCTGGGCTTCTTACAAACACTCAGTAAAGAAGGCACCTATCAATTCCGCGTACGGGCAGAAAATAGTACGGAGAATTCGAAATGGAGTAACGTAAGAAGCTTTACCTATGATGCAACAGGGCCTGAACGGGTATTGCTCAGTACTCCGATAAATAAACAGTCCGTATCCCGGCCTGTAAGGCTAACCTGGAACAAACTCGCTGATGCTGAACGTTATGAAATATCTGTATACCAGAGCGACGAGCAGACACCGTACAGTAAGAGTTATCCCCAGATCGTAACGGCTACCGAACACGTTTTTGATGCGGGTAATGTGGGTGAAACCATTGCCTGGAGAGTGAGGGCTTTTGATAAAGCCGGAAATGCGGGTGCTTACAGCGAGATCAGAACTTTTATTTTACAATAAGCATGAAAAGTAAAAAAACCACCTATTTGCTCATTTGTTGTGTGGCAGGTGTATGGGGGATCATTTTTTATCGGGTTTTTGCCGGACTCGCTACCGAAGATAATGTTCCGGTTAATTCCAGGACAATCAAAGAGCCTTATTTTAATATGGTCGATCATGCAAAAGATCAGGTAACACTTGAAATGAATTATGCAGATCCTTTTGCCTTAACCTATTCAGAACCTGAGCAGATAGCTAAACCAGCCACACCAATCATACCAGCCACACCTGCTCCATTTAAACCCCAGGTTAATTGGTCGGGAATTATTTATAGCGGGCAGATTTACAACCGCATAGAAAAAAAGCATGTAGCCATTATCAGTGTAAACGGTAAAGAAGTAATGCTTAGTGAAGGCGAAAGGGCAAATGGTTTAAAATTTATAAAACGTATTGGCGATTCGATAAAGGTCGAGTACCAGAGTGCAACAAAATTTTTATCAATAAAGCAATGAAGTTAGTTTATATCACCATGCTCTTGTTAAGCATGCTGTTTTTTAAGGCCGATGCACAAGGCATAAAATCCTATTTTAATGTAAGTCATTATACCCATACCGTTAATTATGATCATTACAAAGCTGTTTTCTATGTGCAACGCCCGGAAATTGGTTTAGGAACCATTAAATCGGACAGGAACTATGCATGGTACAGTGGTAATCAGATCCGTTATACCCAGGGTGGTTATAGTGGTAAACTGTTGGATGGTGTATATAATGAATTTTATGATACCAAAGGACTTAAAACACAAGGGCTATATCAAATGGGCCTGAAAACGGGTAAATGGAAAAACTGGGGGGAGGATGGAAAACTGGATTCAATCATAAATTATTCTTCGGGCAAAGCCAATGGTAAATTTGAAAAATATGATCAGGAAGGTGCTTTATCAGAAAGAGGAACGTATAAGGATGGCCAGTTAAATGGAAAACTCGAAAAACGCATCAGTGCCGATAGTATTCAGGTGGTTAGGTACAAAAAAGGAAAAGTGATGGCATATCAGCCTAATAAGGCAGTTAAAATCACCAGGTGGTTAAAATCCATTTTCAAGAAAGATAAAAAAATAAAATAATGAAAAAAATCATCTTAATTGGCCTCTTTTTATTTACAGGTAGTCTGTTGTTTGCCCAAAATACTTTCCCAACCTCAGGAAATGTTGGTGTCGGGATGGAAGCAACTCAAAAATTATCCGTAGCCGGTATCATTTTATCAAGTGTTGGCTCAAACGAAGGCGGAGCCCTATGGCTTGAAAACCCATCTAAAACTGCCAATAATTTAGCCTATCGATGGTCAATATATAATATGACCGGGGCTTATGGTAATTCATTACAGTTCTGGAGCTATAATCATGATGCTTCTGTTATGGGCCCTAAATTCGCTATAAGTGACAATGGTAATGTGGGCATAGGAATCACCAGCCCGATGGCTAAATTAGATGTAGCAGGAAATATGCTTTTGCAATCTGCCTTAAATAATTCATCACCAAGGCCATCGTTATCTACGCAACCTTTAAGTGGCGAAATAAGATCTTACAGCCAATCAGGATATGCTTACAATGACGGTTTGTTAAGATTGAGTGCCGGAGCCGGAACAACACCAGCAATAATGTCATACATTGATATCAGTTCCTATTCCACTATCCCAGATATGGATCAGAATATCGTTTTTGGTACAGCAGGACAAGAGAAAATGCGTATCCATAAAAATGGTAATATTGGTATTGGTACAGCAAATCCTAATGAAAAGCTAGCTGTTAATGGAAAAATCAGGGCCCGGGAGATTAAGGTTGAGGCGACTGACTGGCCCGATTATGTTTTTGAAGAAGGTTACGATGTCGGAACATTAAATGGCTTGGAAAGTTATATCAAAGCCAATAAACACTTGCCAGATATGCCTGCAGCAAAAGATATTGAGACCAATGGCCTTGAACTGGGTGAAATGGTAAAAATCCAGCAGAAAAAGATAGAGGAGCTTACCTTACATCTGATCAATCTGGATAAAAAGTTCAGGGCGTTGGAACTTGAAAATCGAAAACTCAATATAGTACACAAGAAACGTTAAGCTTTGGTTTAAAATCATTCCTGATCACAAAAAATCAATATTCTTCTGACTTAAGATGTTGATTGATATTTAATCAATAAAGACAAAGAATTAAAAACATTTACCCTTCTCCTAAAGAAGTACACGGAAATGTGATAGCATCAGCCGAACTTAACACTTTTACTTAAAAGTGAATTACACGCTATCTAATCAAAAAGGTAGGGAAATAACATGATCAAAAAAGAATTATAAGCGCTAAAATCTCAAACATAAAATTATGAAAAATTCCAAATCCTTGCTCATCTTAATTGCTTTACTAATTAGTTATCACCTGGGTAAAGCGCAAGCCATATTGGGTGATCCGAATAAAGATAATAATACAAAACTTTATATTTACGAATATTATCATCATACCGCAGAGCAGGAATGGATAAAACTATTTTCGATAAAAAACTACAATGCCGATCAAGGTTATTGGGGTAAGGGGGGGGTGGCTGGTCGTGCTTATTTTGTAGATTATCAAGGATCGGGAGGTAGTTTTATCGATTTTTCTTTTCCGCAAAAATTATCGGGTACACAAAAACCAATTCTACAGTTATCCGGAAATTCTGCTAACCAATTACAATGGTATGCAAAAATCTCAAATGAAAATGGAAATGAGGAATTTTATGATGTTTATATCAAAACACCCATTGCACATCTTGGGCTGACTTTCCTAATAAGAGGCAATGACTTTACCCCTTTTTTTCAAAAGGAAAATACTACACCAACGCAATTTAACTGGTCATCAATTGCGAATCCGGAAAGCTTCTCTTTTTTTAACAACGCTGGCAATATTGGTCTTGGTACATTAAATCCGACAGAAAAGCTCTCCGTAAACGGTAAAATCCGTGCCCGGGAAATCAAAGTGCAAGCCACCGACTGGCCCGATTACGTTTTTGAGGAAGGGTATAAAGTTGGAACGTTGAAAGAATTGGAAACTTATATCAAAGCAAACAAACATTTGCCAGGAATGCCATCTGCCAAAGATGTAGAAGCAAATGGGATTGCGGTAAGTGAAATGCTGAAATTACAACAACAAAAAATTGAGGAATTAACCTTACATCTCATCGAAAAAGATAAAAAAATTGACGCACTGATTAAAAGGATGGAGCTTCTGGAAGCGCAGAAAATCAAAACTGATCAATAAAATATTAATATGAATTTTAAATTTTTAATGCTCTGCTCCATAATGTTTGGAAGCAGTCTGGCCTATGCGCAGAATACCTTTCCTAATAGTGGCCCGGCAGGAATTGGCACGCTTAATCCCGATGCGCCATTACATATATTAGTTAGTCCGGATAGCAAGCCTGCTGGTGTAGTTTCGGCTGCACAATCGCTGTTGAAGTTTTCGCGGCCTGGTACGCCTAATTACAGTTATCCTGAATCAGCAGAATTTAGGATTGCCCACGGTGGCCCGTCTTATTGGGGGTCAAGGTTAGATTTATATGTAAACGGAGCAAGTAATCAGAGCAATGTGCCTGATCAGCATGTGATGACCTGGCAGTATAACGGGAATGTGGGAATTGGTACAGCAGATCCCAGTGCAAAATTAGATGTTGTAGGCACGGTGAAGTTTGGGGGGCAGGATGCTAACCTCGATATGAACGGAAACCCCATTGCTTATCAAAGCCTGGCAGGTACAGGCAAAATGCTTATGGGATGGAATAGAACCGCTGGACATGGCGAAACTGATTTTGTTGCTAATGAAGGCGCTGGATCTCAAGGTGGTTTTGCATTTTATAGTTATAATAATGCTAGTCAGGAGAAACAATTATTAAGGATAATGGGCAATGGAAATATTGGTGTTGGTACAGCCAATCCAACAGATCTGCTTACTGTAGCTGGTAAAATTGGCGCCCGTGAAATTAAAGTTTCTACCAATGCAGGTGCCGATTTTGTATTCGAGCCCGATTATAAACTTCCTGAATTAGCCGAACTGGAAAGATTTGTAAAAACGAACAAACATCTTCCCGAAATCCCTACGGCCAAACAAATGGTTGAAAATGGAGTAAACCTTGGAGAACTGAATATTAAACTGCTGCAAAAGGTAGAAGAACTTACCTTACACCTCATCGAAAAAGAAAAACAGCTTCAAAAACAAGAAAATAAGGTCAATGAATTAACGTCAAAACTCGCGCAACAAGATGTAACCATTCAGAAAATCCTAAAGAAACTAAAATAATGACAAAAAAAATCAAATTAACAGCACTTACCTTATGCTGCTTTACCTCGTTAATCGTGGATACGCAAGCTCAAACCAGGAATGATGCCGGCCTACAGGGAAATGCGGGTGCTGTATCTGGTTTTTTTGAATCCGGTAGTCCTGTAAACTATCCTGCTGGCGCAAGTGGCTGGTGGCATTTGCTTGATGTGAGGCACAGCAATACAGAAAATAATTTTGCCATGCAGTTTGCCGGCAGTTTTTTTAATCAGGAACTATACTTTAGAAAAACCAATAATAACCCTGCGCAACCATGGTCTAAGGTATTGTTAGAAACAAATGGCAATGTGGGTATCGGAACCAGTACCCCCAATTCTTCATTGACCATCCGGTCTGGAAGTACCGGTATAAGTATCGATCCAGGTGTTAACCCATATTTTGGTAGATTAGCTTTTAACAGAGAAGCGCGAACAGGAGCTATTTTTGATCCTTCGGGTAAAGCATTTCAAATCAATAATGGTGGCAACGATCAAAATCTGCACATTCAGGTGTATAATGGAGATGGTAGCTTGGTTACCAATAATTCATTGGTTATTTCTGGTACTAATGGCAATGTGGGAATTGGCACAGCAAATCTCACGGAGGCCCTTACTGTCGCCGGTAAAATTGGTGCCCGTGAAATTAAAGTATCTACCAATGCAGGAGCAGATTTTGTATTTGAGCCTGATTATAAACTCCCTGAATTATCCGAACTGGAAAAATTCGTAAAAACAAACAAACATCTTCCAGAAATCCCTACAGCCGAGCAAATGGTTGAGAATGGAGTAAACCTCGGAGGATTAAATATTAAGCTACTGCAAAAGATTGAAGAGCTAACCTTACATCTGATCGAGCTGAATAAACGGCTGGAAAAATTAGAGGCTGAAAACCGAAAATTAAAGAAAAATGAAAATTAAACACGCCATATCTATAGTTTTATTACTCTCTTTTGCTGTTTTATCAGCAAATGGACAGGCCATCAACATCACCGGAGATCAATATCATCTTTATGGTCCTAACTCCACCTGGTCAGAATATTTGCAGGTTGGGGGAAATGGACGGGTAACCGATCATGCTTTTGTTGCCGTTACTAATGGAAACCTGCATCTTGATTCAAAAGTAGGTTTTGCAACATACATCAATCATTATAATCAAGGCAATACCTATATCAATCCACAGGGGGGCAAGGTTGGGATTGGAACTTTTTATCCTACGGAACTTTTTAATGTAAATGGGAATAGTCACTTGGAGCGCTTACGATTAGGCAATGCGGTATTTAATGTGAACAGCCGTAATTCAATTAATTCTTTTAATAGCGGACAAGATACTGATTTACACGGAGGTTGGATTGCGGCAGATTTTGGTGGATCAGATAATTTGTCTGACAGGCTAGTAATAGGAAGTGGATTTGGGGGTAAAACAGTTATCGGTACACACAATTATAATTTAACACAATGGGGAGGTGACCTTATTATCAATCCTACAGGCAGTAGGGTAGGCATCGGCACAACCAATCCAACAGATCTGCTTACCGTAGCTGGTAAAATTGGCGCTCGTGAAATTAAAGTCTCTATCAATGCAGGAGCCGATTTTGTGTTTGAGCCCGATTATAAACTCCCGGATTTAGCAGCACTTGAAAAATTTGTAAAAACCAATAAACACCTTCCTGAGATTCCAACTGCAAAGCAGATGGTGGAGAATGGTGTGAACCTGGGAGAATTGAACATTGAACTGTTGCAAAAGGTAGAAGAACTCACATTACATCTGATTGAGAAGGATAAAACAATTGAAGGCATATTGAAGAGGATGGATGAAATGGAGAGAAAAGTAAAAAAATAAACATAGACTGCTAATGAAATCGCACATATTATTCACTCTTGGCATGCTGTGCCTGACCTCTGTATGCACCGCCCAGAATACTTTTCCGACTAATGGAAATGTTGGAATAGGGCTCACCGACCCAACAGATAAATTTCAGATAGAGGGCAATCAATTTTCTATAAGAAATGCAATAACCAATAATGGGATTATTTTTAACTTGAATGCTTTCGGACACCCCGCCATTTTACCAACTAATGGAATAGGAACCATGGATAAAAGCTTGTTGCTTGCCCCTTATGGTGGTAATGTTGGTATAGGGCTCAATAATCCAACGTCAAAATTGGATGTATTTGGTAATATAACAAGCTTCAACGCTGCATTTGGTCAAACAAATTCAAATACAAGTACAAAGAACTATGCCAATTTTAGTTCAAATAATCATGGAACTGTACTTATGTCTTCTAACCTGTTTTTTTCTGACAATGATGACCAGAAAATTGCTAATACGCATAGTACAATGTCTGGTGCTTCAGTTGTAATTCCAGGAAATGGACAGAATCATCAGGGTGGTATTTTATTTTATACCAATACACCAGGTCCGGTAACTGAAGGCCAGGCGTTCACAGGTATGCTCTCAATGGTAATAAAAGCTAATGGCGATGTGGGCATAGGCACTGGCATGCCTCGCGAAAAATTGTCTGTAAATGGAAAAATCCGTGCGAAAGAAGTAAAAGTACAAGCGACCGACTGGCCCGATTATGTTTTTGAAAAAGGTTACAAGGTTGGAACGTTGGAAGAATTGGAAAGTTATATCAAAGCAAACAAACATTTGCCAGATATGCCTACTGCAAAAGATATCGAGGCCAATGGCCTTGAATTGGGTGAAGTGGTAAAAATACAGCAAAAAAAGATAGAGGAACTTACTTTGCACCTGATTGAAAAGGATAAACAGATCAACAATCAAAATACAAAGGTTAAAGATCTCGAAAGCAGACTGGACCGACAGGAAAAGATGCTGAGCGAAATGCTAAAGAAAATGAAATAAAGGGTTCACAAAACCAACATTTCCAACCAAGTACCACTTATTATGTTAAATCGGGGGCAGTTCAAAATCCGCGTGTTTATGACGGCATTCAAAATGCGCTTCCTTACCAGGAGATTAATGGACCTGCCCATAGCTTTAAAACATCGATAGATTCCTACGTCAATTCTTCAGGGAAAAGTGATGAGGGAACAATTTATAGCCGTAGCGGCGGATTAAATTATTTGAATGGCAATTTTGGTTTAGGTACTACTGACACTAAGGGGTTTAAACTCGCTGTAAATGGAAAGATGAGGGGCCAGGAAATTAAAGTACAAGCGACCGACTGGCCTGATTATGTTTTTGAAAATGATTACAAGATTGGTACGTTGGAAGAATTGGAAAGTTATATCAAGCTGAATAAACATCTGCCTGAAATGCCGAGCGCAAGAGAAGTAGAAAGCAATGGTGTAGACCTCGGCAGTTTGGTAAAAAAACTATTAAAGAACCAGGAAGAGCTTACCCTGCATATCGTAGCGCAGGAAAAGAAAATTAGAGTACTCGAAAAACAACTGATAAGAAAACAAAAAACTACATTTAAAACTAAACAAAAATGAAACACTACGCCATCTTTATGCTCTTATTGATCTTCGTAAAAGGTCATGTAAATGCAGCTGAAAAAACACCAGGAAAGGATATAAACACAAGTGTCGATAATTACGAAACCAGTGTTACTTTCCCAGCCAACTTTGTGATCGGCGATTATATCGAATTTGTGGTGGTTCAGCCTATCTCGGCTATTGCTTCAGGTTTTTTTGAAATTTCAATAACTTACACCAGGGGGGATATTGCTGCAGCTGCTACACATATTGCAGCAATTTCTCATGCTAATCCGAATACCTGGCGGGAAACCGGGTGTACAAACCGGAACAAATATTTAGACTGGTATCAAAATTTTACTGTCGATTGTAATCCGCAATATGGCTACCCCAGGTTTAGGATTCGGGCAATAAATAACTATGGATCAAAAGATGCACCACTTAAGGTTGATATCAAAATAAGATCTGTAAACTTTAACAGTTCATTTACGCCATTAAGCGCTACAGGAAATGATTTAACGGTCAACAAATTTCTGCCCATGACAAACGAATGGGAACTTTACGTCGGAAATTTAACAGACACTCAAAAAGGAGCGTCAATTGCGATAAAAGCATTGGCGAATGGAAACGTAGGCATCGGTACAACTAACCCAACTGATATGCTCACTGTAGCTGGTAAAATTGGTGCCCGCGAAATAAAGGTTTCCACGAACGCGGGCGCCGATTTTGTATTCGAACCTGACTATCAACTGCCTGCCTTAACTGACCTTGAAAAATTTGTAAAAACCAATAAACACCTGCCTGATATTCCTACTGCAAAGCAGATGGTCGAAAATGGTGTAAACCTGGGAGAATTGAACATTAAACTGTTGCAAAAGGTGGAAGAACTCACTTTGCATCTTATCGAAAAAGAGAAGCAATTAGAGATACAGGCTAAAAAGCTATCCGGGGTGGAGGAAAGATTAAAAAAACTGGAGTCTAAAAATAATTAGAATGAAAAAGATAATATTAACATTGGTATTTGCTTTAACTGCAACGTTTGTTTTTGCGCAAGGAAACACATTTCCTGCTCAAGGGAATGTGGGTATAGGCACATTAACTCCACAAGAAAAATTAGAAGTTAAAGGAAACATCCTGATTTCAAACGCCGATATACCGCTTGGATTAAATACAGAAGTTGGCGGAACTGCCCCACTTTTTAATATGAGTTTAAACTTTAGAGAAGCCAACAAAAACAATGCTTTTTTGGGTGCCGCCATTAGGATTGATAGCAGGCCTACATTTCCACTTTTTCAATGGCTTAAGAGAGACGCAGGCACGGATACAGAACACGTAATGATGAATCTAAGCAACACCGGGAACCTTGGTCTCGGAGTGCTCAATGCAACCGAAAAACTCTCCGTAAATGGCAATATCCGCGCCAGAGAAATTAAAGTACAGGCAACTGACTGGCCCGATTACGTTTTTGAAGAAGGTTACAAAGTTGAGACGTTGGAAGCATTGGAAAATTATATCAAAACAAATAAACATTTGCCAGAAATACCAGGTGTCAAAGATGTGGAAGAAAATGGAATAGCCCTGGGCGAAATGAATAAGCTACTGTTAAAAAAAGTAGAAGAACTTACTTTACAATTGATTGCCATTAATAAAAAAGTAGTAGTGCTTCAGCAACAAAATCAAAAAACAAAAAAAATAAAAATTAAGAAATGAAAAAGTTAATGCTTTCCATACTGTTTATATCATGCGTCATAACAGTACTCGCTCAAACACCCTTTACTGTTGGTGGTGATTTGGATAAATTTTATCCGGTAGTATTTTCTGATGTTAATTGGGATAGCAGGCGGCCAACTGTACTAGAAATCGGCAGATCAGATGTACACCAGAATGGGAACTGGAGAGGTTCATTAATGTCAAAATTTATTTTTCATAATACAAGATGGGGAAATGGTGCCAGGTTTACCGATGTGTATATAAATCAGGCTGGTAATAGTGGTATGAATCCGGATGTAGCATTCATAGCCGGATACAGGGATGCAACCGGCAGTAATACGTCCTATGACTTTATAATATGGCTTAAAGGTGGTGGAACCACTTATTATGTTAAATCTGATGCTGTTCAGGATCCGCGCATTTTTGATGGTGTACAAAACGCGTTGCCTTACCAGGAGATTAACGGACCTGCCCATAGCTTTAAAACCTCGATTGACGCCTACGTCAATTCTTCAGGAAAAAGTGATGAGGGGACAATTTACAGCCGTAGCAGTGGATTAAATTATTTGAATGGCAATTTAGGCTTAGGTACAACTGATACCAGGGGATTTAAACTCGCAGTAAATGGTAAGATCAGGGCGCAGGAAATTAAAGTTGAAGCGACCAATTGGCCCGATTATGTTTTTGCCAAAGATTATCAGGTTGGAAAGTTGGAAGAATTAGAAAGTTATATCAAAGCAAATAAACATTTGCCTGAGATCCCGTCTGTTAAAGAAGTAAAAGAAAATGGAATTGAACTGGGTGAAATGAATAAACTTTTACTTAAAAAGATAGAGGAGTTAACGCTTTATATCATCGAACTGAAAAAAGAAAGTATAGACCAGCAAAAGCAACTCGATGGACTAAAAAAAAACAATAAACTATAAAAAAATGAAAAAAATCTATTTAACACTCGCTTTAGCCTGTTCATTTGCTGTTGGCCGGGCACAAAACCAAACTATTGATGGTAACTTATCTATTGGCGTTGATGGCGGAGCGGTTACTGGTACCGGTAATAGGATTACCTTTAATGGGGTAGCTTCAAACACAGATGAAATGTCTATTTATCGTTTTAACAGGGCGATGAACCTCACTGATTTAAGAATCAATATTGGCGATGACTATGGAAGTGGAGACGATCGGTTTCTTTTAGGAACCACGAATTGGTCGGATGGTAAATATTATGTCCACATGGTAGTTGGTGCAGACGGTAAAGTGGGTATTGGTACGGAAACGTTTGGTGCCGAACGACTGGCTGTTAATGGTAATATAAGGGCCAGGGAAGTTAAGGTAGAAGCAACAGGCTGGCCTGATTTTGTATTTCAAAAAGATTATAAAATTGGGTCTTTGGCAGATTTAGCACGTTACATTAATAAGAACAAGCATCTTCCGGGAATTCCAAGTGCAGAAGATGTTGAAAAAAACGGAATAGAACTCGGCGAAATGAACAAACTATTACTTCAAAAAATTGAAGAACTAACGCTTCACCTCATCGAAAAGGATAAAACGATTGAAAGTATATTAAAGAGGATGGACGAAATGGAAAAAAGAGTAAAAAGATAAGGCCAATAATGAAATTAAAAATATTATTCACCGTTGGCATGGCAAGTCTAGGCACGGTATCTGTCGCCCAGAATACTTTCCCGGTAACAGGAAATGTTGGTATTGGAACAAATTCTCCAACTATCCGATTGCAGGTTCAAAAAGAGTCTGCAGCTCCAGCTATTATGATTGGCGGTGGGTATGCAGGGTCACCAAGAATGCAGATTTATGGTCTGGATGAAGATCCTAATGCTTGGATGGGTCTTGGGACAGACATGGGCGGACATCAATATGAACATAGCGTTTATTTCCCAAAAGCTCCGTCTGGTAAACAGGGGCGGTTGAGTATTGGTAATTATAACGGAAGCTCATATCAATCAAGATTAACAATTTTGGATAATGGCAATATCGGTTTAGGTACCGAAAATCCTCAAAGCCTTTTACATGTTGCTGGTAGATCTGTAATGGAAGATAATTTAAAGATCCGAGCTCAAGATGAGGCATGGGCTGAGGGAGTTTTAGTTGTAAAACCTTATGGATGGGCTGGGTTGAGGTTAGCAAGGACAGACCCATCAACAAGTAATTATGACGGCAATTGGGCAATCGGTTATAACGCAAGTACTGGGAACGATTTTTCAATTTCTAACAGTGTAGGGAATGTACAATCTAACTATATTTTTCATATTAATGCAACTACTCAAAATGTAGGTATTGGTACCTCGAACCCTTCTGAAAAACTTGCAGTCAATGGAACGATTAAAGCAAAAGAAATTAAGGTGAGCATGGAAGGCTGGCCTGATTATGTTTTTGAAGAAGGTTATAATGTTGGTACGCTGGAAGCGTTGGAAAGTTATATTAAGGCCAATAAACACCTGCCTGAGATGCGAACTGCGAAAGAGATCGAAACGAATGGCTTAGTTGTGGGAGAGGTGCTTAAGTTGCAGCAGAAAAAGATTGAGGAGCTTACTTTACATCTGATTGAGAAGGATAAAGAGTTACGCAGTATTGCTTCCAGACAAAAAGAAATGGAAACATTGCTTAAGAAACTAACCGAAAATAAATAAATCAATGATGAAAAAACTGTTTGCTTTACCACTGTTAATAGCAGCCTTATCGGGCTTTGCTCAAACCAACAGTTACCCAACAGCTGGTAGCCCGGTGGTATACGATTACTCACCTACGCTTTTTTTGCAAAGGAATAGCAACGATGGGGGATACGTTCAGGGTATACAAACCAGACTTGCTGATGGTGCCAATAATTGGTTTTTCGGTAATTTATTAGCAGGGGAGTGGATGGTTGCCAAAGGTGATTATAATAATCCAAAATTAACCGTGCTGAGTAGCGGAAACACGGGTATTGGCACTGCATATCCTACTCAGAGGCTTAGCGTTAATGGTAACATTAACTTTGAAAATTCTACGGGAGGAAAGTATCTGGGATTTGGAATAACTGGTGTAGATGAATATAATACGTTAGGTAGCCTGTATTCATCTGCAGGTTTAGTATTGGCGCATGGTTTAAAGCCGAGTACTTCCATTGCAGGGTTAATTTATTCCTACGGTAATATGTCGAGGAATGCAATTGTACTGGGCGATAATTTCAGTTTCGGCGGAATTAAGTTTTACACTAAGAGTGCAAGTGAAGAAACAGTTGGTGCACCGTTTGTGGCCGACGCGGCTATGCAGCTTACAGATGGCGGGAACCTGCTAATAGGAAAAACAACCCAGTCCAACACGGCTTATAAAGTGGATGTAAACGGTAAAGTACGTGCCAACGAAATCGTGGTGAACACTACCGGAGCCGATTTTGTATTCGATAAAGATTATCGTTTGAGGCCTATTGCCGAGCTGGAGGAATTTGTAAAGCAAAACAAACATTTACCTGAAATACCTACAGCTAAAACCATGCAGCAAGAAGGTGTTGGAGTAAGCGAACTGCAGATCCGCTTGTTGCAAAAAGTAGAGGAACTAACACTCTACATTATTCATCAGCAAAAGGAGATTGATGAACTGAAGAAAAAAGTTAAACAGTAGACAATTACGGTTATCAGTTGGCAGTTTTCAGTTAACAGTTTCTGGTTTTTTAATGATCAATAACCAATTATCCACTACAGGCCATTTGACTATCAACCATGAATCAATGAACAACAGTTGATTATCACAATCGCTGCAGGCAATCTGGTTATCAACAATGAACCAAAAAACCAATGAACCAATGACTAATGAACCTCAATTATGCTTAGAGCCGGCGCTTTATATTTCTCCATCATTGTAGCTTTCATCATTGCTTTGATCTGCGCATCGCTGATCATGTTGGCCGCGCATTATCGCGGAAGTTACCTGAAAGAGATTCGGATGGCCAGGCTCAGCAGAAATATGGATTCGGGCATCGCGTACGTATTGGCTCAAAATGCGAATGCCAAAGAAAATAATATTGCATTAGATCTTTTTGGCGACCAGACCGATAGTGTATTGATTGAAGCAAAACATTGGGGCATTTTTACCCTGGCTACCGTTAAAAGTTTCGTACTGACTGATACCCTGAAACGGAGTTTTCTGATCGGGCAGGAAACTACCAACGATGCTGTGGCACTTTACCTGAGTGATGAAGACAGACCGTTATCGGTAAGTGGCGATACCCGCATTACCGGTAATGTTGAAGTGCCTAAAGCAGGTATGCGCAAATCGTATGTAGATAGCCGGCCCTATTCAGGCGATCAGCTGGTGTATGGTAAAATTGCTGACAGTAAACGAGCCTTAAGTGGATTGGAAAGCACGTGGATTAAGGAAATCGAAACGGAGCTCGATTTTGATCCGACAAAACTTCCTACTTTAAATGGGAGCGATGAGCAGATTTCTTTTTTTGCCAAAGCCAAACGGTTTAACGTATCAAACTTGAGCCAGGTCAATACCCAGCTTTCTGGTCAGGTTATTTTATATTCAGATACTACGGTGAAGATTTCTGCAGCAGCAAAGCTGGATAATACCATCATTTATGCCAGGAGCATTGTAGTGGCTGATGGTTTTAAAGGCAACTGCCAGCTTTTCGCCAGAGATTCAATTGTGATCGGAAATGATGTTCATTTGAATTATCCATCGGTGCTGGGGCTGGTCAGCAAGGAAAAAATGGTCGACCAAGCCAAGATTACCCTGGGGAAAAACAACCGCTTTGAAGGGATCATTTTTAGTTACGAACCTAAACGATCGGCGCTGCAAACCCTGATAGCCCTGGGTGAGCAAAGCACGGTGCAGGGCGAAGTTTATGCAACCGGATTGATTAAGCTTGGCAAGCAGGTAAAGGTGGCCGGAAAGGTATCCTGTAACCGCTTTATCATGCAAACTCCTGCTACCCTCTACGAAAATTTCCTTATTGATGTAATACTAAACAGAAAGGCCAGGAGTAGGGTGTACCTCAGTTCGGCCATATTTACTGGGGCGGCTGAAACGCAAAAAATACTGAGATGGCAAAATTAACAAGCAAGCAGCTGGAAGCTTCCACATTGATAGAAGTACTCATTGCCATGGTGATTATCATGGTGGTGTTTTCTATGGCTATGGGGCTTTTTTCCAATGTGCTGAGCAGTGGCGTATCCATGCGCAAAGTACAGATTGGACAACAGCTGGAAACGCTTCGGTTGCAGGTTATCAAAAGCGGAAGTGTTGAACAGGAAAATCTCCAACTGGATAGTATCGATTACAAAATCACTGCGGTTAAACAGGCCGCTTCAGCCATGCAAATGGTAGAGATCAAAGCAGCGGAACATGGAACTCCGGCAGGTCACATCAGATTTCTTTTAAAAATGAAGGATGAAAACAAAGAAAATTGAGGCCTATACATTGATGGAAATAGCGATTGCCATGCTGCTGGCTGCAATATGCATGAGCATCTGTTATACGGCCTACCAGATGGTTGGAGACTATTTTCATGCTTTTCATAAAAAAAATGCTACAGCAGAAGAAGTCCTTGCTTTACGCAGAACTATGGAGAAAGATATAGCTAAAGGCCGCTACCTGATCAGGACAGCCGAAGGTTTTAACATTACCGGAGATAGTTTGAATATCACCTACCAGTTTGCAGACACGGCTATTCTTAGAAAGTTGGAGAATTTACGTACTGATAGTTTCCACGTCAATGCGGTTGAAACCCGTTTTCGCTTCGAAGAAAGGGAAGCCCTTGAAATGGATACCGTTGATCACATCAGTTTTAAGCTTAAAATGGAAAACCAACAGATGATCCCAGTCACCATAGGGAAATTTTACAGTGCTCACGATTTACTTAAATAGCATGCCATCAATAGATATTTCAAAAATCCAGAAAAAAAATGGTGCACCCAAAGAAAAGGAAGCAACCAGTCTTGCTGATTTTTTGAGCAAAGACATTTCTTTTGGCAAGGGTAAATTATCCGACAAGAAAAAGGAAGGATTTTACAATGAACTGGGCACGCTGATCCGGTCGGGGATTGATATCCGCTCTGCGCTTGAACTTACCGCAGGTTCTTATACCCAAAAAAAAGATGTGGAACTTTTTTCTGCCGTGCAAAAACAGGTCATAGCCGGTAAATCACTATCTGAAACCATGCAGCTTGAATCCAAATTCAGTCCCTACGAATATTACAGCGTAAAAATAGGGGAGGAAACCGGCAAACTGGGAGAGGTACTGGGTGAGCTGGCTAAATATTATAAATCTAAAATCAGCCAGCAACGTAAAATTATTGGCGCCATTACTTATCCTCTGCTCGTATTGTTTACCTCTTTTGCTGCGGTGTTTTTTATGATCAAGTTTGTGGTGCCCATGTTTGCCGATGTATTTAAACGCTTTGGTGGCAAGCTGCCTTATATCACCTCGCTTATTGTCAGTTTTTCCGATTGGTTCGATCGCCATATCTACCTGATGCTCTTTGCACTGGTGGCAATAATTATGCTATATTTTATTAACCGCAATAAATTTTGGTTTAAAAAAGGGGCTTCCTTGCTTTTACTGCGCATACCGATTGTTGGCGAAATTACGCGCAAGGTTTACCTGGCCCGTTTTGCCAATACCATGCGCCTGCTTACCGAAACCAATACCCCATTGTTACAGGCACTGGAACTGGTAAGGCAGATGATCACCTTTTATCCTGTAGAAAATTCACTCCGTCTGGCCGAGAAAGACATCCTTTTGGGAAGCAGCCTCTCATCAGCACTCTCCAAATATGATTTTTACCCGGGCAAATTTATCCAGATGATAAAAATTGCCGAAGAGGTAAACCGGCTCGAATACTTTTTTGAACAACTGGCCGAGCAATATACCGAAGAGGTAGAATACAAAACAAATGCCATAAGCGGCTTATTGGAGCCTTTAATCATCATTTTTTTAGGGCTGGTGGTAGGGGTAATCTTGATTGCCATGTACCTGCCGATGTTCCAGATGAGCAGTAGTTTTTAAAGAATCTAATATTAATGCATTACAATAATAATTTTACTCCAATGAAAAGCAAAAATTGCAGATCGCAAAGAATGGTATTTAATTGTCCGATTTATCATGGTAAATCAGTTAAAATTTGTAAAAAACTAATATTAACTAAATATAGCATTTGTGAAAAATAATATCTCTTATAAAAAATGAAAATACAAGCCATAATTTCCGCTTTCAAGCATATCGTCCTTTGTTTTTTTAAAAGGAAAGTTGTAATCATATATCTTATTATGCTAAGTTTCTCAACTTTTGCACAAACTGCAAGTACCAAGGTTACATTTAGTACACCGGAGGTTACTGCGTTTAATCGATCCATTGAAACACCAGTTTCCCAATATACTGGTGTACCGAATATAAGTATTCCATTATACGAAATAAACATTAAAGGTGTGTCGATACCAATAAAGTTAGATTATCACGCAGGCGGAATCAGAGTCGATCAAGAAGCTACTTGGGTAGGTTTAGGATGGAACTTAAGCTATGGTGGTGAAATTTCTAGAAAAGCAAGGGGAATAGCAGACGAATTTGAATATCTAAATGCAGCACCAAACTCTTTTAATACTGTTAGCTATTTTATGAATCTGCCAAATATTGGGGCTACTCAAAGCCCTGATATAGAACTAAGGCCTGAGAGAATTAAGAATGCTAAATATAACAAAGGTGATTTAATGCCAGATGAGTTTTACTATTCAGCTTTAGGTTATTCAGGACGTTTTATGTTTAGCCAGGCTAAAAGTAAATTTGTCCTCTTCCCGAAAGAAGACATTGATGTTAAAAAATATTCAATGCCTTTCGCTGATGCAGATTTATATTTATGGAATTTAAAGCTGCCTAACGGGATTTCAGTCGACTTTGGAAAAGAAGGATATAGTGCATCACCAGGACAAGTTTCAGGTATCGAACGAAATGTAAGAAACAGCTGGCAGATTAAAGCCGTTAAGAATAATTTTCAAGATAGTATTGTATATGACTATGAGAATTTTAATTATTACACATTAAAGTTATCGGGATCATATTATAAGGTTGATACAAAGAGTGGGCATAGCTTTGGGACCAATAGTTCTTACGTAAAAATGGATGATAGTAGGGTTAAAAAAATAAGTTTTCCAGGAGGCAGGGTAGAGTTTTATACGAATGTAAGAGAAGATATGCCTACTCAGGCACTTAGCCAAATTAAAGTCTTTGATACTAATAACAATTTGATTAAAACTATTCAGTTTAATTATGGCTATTTTTTTGGAAATTCATTTGACATCGCGTCGGTGCTAAATCTTTCAGATAGTCGGACAACGGATAATTATAAGTACAAAAGATTAAAATTAGAAAGTATCAATATCGTTGCTGATGGATACGACCCGGTTAATTACAAATTTGATTATTATTCCAATAACCAAATGCCTTCTAAATATAGTTTTTCTCAGGATCATTATGGTTTTTACAATGGAATAGATAATACACGTCCTAATGGCTTTATACCAACTTTATCGAATTTCTTTACGGGTGGCGATCGGCGCGTAAAACCAGATGCCAGTAAAGTTTTTTCTTTAAAAAGCATTACTTATCCAGAAAAAGGTAAAACCGAATTCATTTACGAAGGTAACAGTAGTGGGATAATGAATATTCCCGGAGAATTACTTGCGAATTATCAGGACGATAATTTCATAGAGAAATATTCTGCCATATCTGTAAGTAGTTATAGTAGAAATACAAGTTATCCTGCTCCTGATCAAATAAGTAATGGTGTAAGATATTTTCGTAAACAATTTACAATCAGTGGAGAAGGCTATACCAGCTTCTCGAAAAATTGGAGTATTGGAACTAACTTTGGCATTTCCAGTCTGGAAACTACTCTCCCTTTTTCTGCCAATAATGTAGAATTTAAATTGGAGCGAATAAACCCCGACAATAGTAGATTTGTTGTTCGTAGATTTAATACGACGGATATAAATTATAATGGTAGCGGTAGTACGCCTAGGAATGGTTTTGATGAACAGATGGTAGGATTAAGTGGAGGGAATTATGAGATGACGGTTGCAATTACTTATGCAAATCATCCCAATACACCAGCTGATAACCAGCCTTATAATTTAAGTTTTTTTATTAAATGGCGTGAAATGGATACTCAAAAGAGATCTGTCAGTGTAGGAGGTCTTCGAATTAAGGATATTAATTATTTTGATCAGACCAATGTATTAGTGAAAAAGAAAAGTTATACTTATATTAATCCTAATGTCATAGCTTCCATTCCCAATTATACATCAGGGCAGGTTATTTCTTTCCCACAATATTTTGAATATAAAGTTCGAAAAATTGATGGGGGGGGCACACAGCCAGATCAACATGCCTGGATACAATACTTCTCATCGAATTCTGTCCTACCATTGGAAACTACATCAGGATCAGTGGCTGGTTATGAGTATGTTGATGAGCTCGATGTGAATACTGTAAATGATGCTAATTTTTACAAGACCAGATCTCACTTCTCATTTATTCGTCCATATTTTAGTCAATTTTACCAAAATAAAACAAAGGGGCTAATTGAGGGGTATGAGTGGAATAGAGGTAAATTGCTTGATAAAGAGTATTATAGGAATGATCAAATTATTAAAAAGGAATCTTTCGAGTATCATTTCAAATCTCCACATCTGGCCAATTTAGAGGATGAAGATTATGTTGAAGAAATTAATACTGATTTAATAAGCTTTCAATCTCTTAATTATGCTTGTCAATGCTCATTTGATTTTCCAGAGGATTTTTATGATACGAATGGCTATTTTGACAATTGCGTTTACTATTATTATTCTGCCTTTAATAATTTTAGTATATCTAGTGCCGGCGCTCCTGATTTTAATGGTAATATTTCAAACTCAACATGTTATTCTAATACCGTTGTTCCATATTTTAAACAATTTACAGGATTTGATAAACTCAAATCAAAAACTACAATAACTTATGATAATATTGAAAATCCTGTTATTCAAAAAGAAGAGTATCTTTTTGAAAGTACGCCATTACATTATCAACTGACAAAACAAGTTAGTCAAGATAGTAGGGGTATTAATATTGAAAATGAAAATAAATATCCACAGGACTTAATTCTTTCAGGTGAGGAAGAAGTTGCAAGGCAAGCGTTAATTACCCAGCACCAAATTGATGTAAAGTTAAAGCAAATTAATAGAGTTAATGGCAAAGAGGATATATCTCAGATAGGCTTTTATGTAGAACCTACAATAAATATGGTTATTCCAAAATCAACTAAAACAAATACTGGCTTAAATGCAGGTTTAGAAATAAGATCTGAGTTTTCGAAATACGATATAAACGGTAATCTACTGGAGTTGAATACTAAATCCGGACCTAAATTAACTTACATTTATAGTTATAAGAACCAATACCCAATTGCCGAAATCAAAAACGCCGATTATGCTACCATCGAATCAATACTCGGAGGCACAGGTGCTGTCAATAATTTCGCCGCATCCAATCCTACAGACGCACAGGTTAAAGCCTTGATAGATCAGTTGCGCAATTCGGCCTTGCTCAAAAATGCCCAGATTACTTCTTACACCTACAAGCCCTTGGTGGGCATAACAAGCCAGACCGATGCCAAAGGTATGACTACCACCTATGAGTACGATGCCTTTCAGCGTTTGAAAACCATTAAAGACCAGAATGGCAACATTTTAAAACAGACCGATTATCATTATAAAAATTAACGCTCCTATGAAAAAACAGCTAAAATATTTTTGTGCCGCCGCAGCCTTCTTGCTGCTCGGTGGCCAAACTTCTGCCCAGAAAACGGTATCGGTCTATAACGGTGAAAGTGAAATCAGTGCACCTTTGAGTGTAACGCTTACCGACGGCTTCCATACCATGGGGCCTGTTCGGATTTTTACGACGGGTCTGAGTTACCTCAACTGCCAGCCGCTGTCTTCGACACCCAGCAGCAACCAGAACTATATCCTTACTCGTACCTTTAAAAAACCGGTTACCGATGGTACCCTTGGCAATAGCCGTGACGTATGCGAAGAAAACCAGACCATCCAGTATTTCGATGGGTTAGGCAGACCTTTACAGACCGTGCAGGTACAGGGCAGCCCTGGTTTTAAGGATATTGTACAGCCTGTGGCCTACGATGCCTTTGGCCGCGAACAATTTAAGTACCAGCCTTATGCTGCGCAGAGCGGGACAAACGGCACTTACCGTTCAGGGGCGCTGGCCGATCAGCTGGCCTTTTATAATAGCCCGACAGCGGGAGTAAAAGCAACGGCCTATCCCTTTGCCGAAACGGTTTTCGAGGCCTCGCCATTAAACCGTATACAGCAACAGGGCGCTCCCGGTGCTGACTGGCAGGTGAGTGCCGGCCATACGCTTAAAACCGTTTATGGTACAAATGTGCAGAATGAAGTTAAACTTTGGACGATCAATGGTGCAGATAACGGCGCATCGGCCAGTGTTTACCTCCCGGGCAAACTCTACAAAACCATCATGAAGGATGAGAACTGGAAAGAAGCAGATATAAAGGCCGGTACCACCGAAGAGTTTAAGGATTTTGAAGGGCGTGTGGTACTCAAACGTGTATGGGAAACCGATGCCAAACGACTGGATACCTATTATGTGTACGACGACCTGGGCAACCTGCGTTACGTGCTGCCACCGGCGGTAAACGAGTTTACAGACAGGCTTTCTGCGCCAATCAGCAGTTTTGATGAAAGCCAGACGGTTTTTGATCAGTTTATCTACGGTTACCGTTACGATGGCCGCAAAAGACTGACAGAGAAAAAGATCCCGGGTAAGGGCTGGGAGTTTATGGTCTACAACAAACTTGATCAGGTGGTGATGAGCCAGGATGCCAACCAGCGGAACAAAACTCCGCAGGAGTGGATTTATACCAAATATGATGCTTTTGGTCGTACCGTGATTACGGGACTTTACGTAAAGGCGGGTACCACTGCCGATAATGCAATAGTTCCCCAGCGAACCGGCAAAAATGCACTGCAGGATGAACTGGATACCCAGGCACAGCAGATTGCGAATGGTGATGCCTCAAAATCCTTATGGGAAACTCGTAACG
>Ga0182006_1000664_pt1 | contig 24129 bp, 19 predicted proteins | sample Sormic07211104_1_FD_123022 | JGI IMG/M metagenome (GOLD analysis project Ga0182006, IMG submission 123022) | Rhizosphere microbial communities from Sorghum bicolor, Mead, Nebraska, USA - 072115-104_1 MetaG | ecosystem: Host-associated > Plants > Roots > Rhizosphere | place: USA: Nebraska...
GACGGGCTGGCCGAAGAAGCTCCACTCGATGCCGCGGTTGCGCTGCTCGCCATCCACCACGAAGGTGTTGGCGCCGTTGACGTAAGCGCTGGGCTGCTTGATCTGGAACAGGCCGAGGCTGCTGCCGATCGTGCCCGCGTCCCATTTCACGCCGATCTCGTTCTGCTTCGACTTGTAGGGGGCGAAGACCTGGCCGGCGTTGGTGACCGGACGGTTGTTGAAGGTCTCCGGTGCCTGGTCGCCTTGGGTCAGCGCCTCGATGTGGTTGGCGTAGATCGACCACTGGTCGGCGAGGCGGAAGTTCACGCCGGCGATGGGCGTGGTCGTGTACTGCTCGTATTCGGAGTTCTTCGCGCCATCGACACCGCCGACCGCATAGGCGTAACCGATGGTGTGCAGTTTCTGGCGGCGGGCGCCGAGCGTCACCTGCAGGCGGTCGTCCATGAAGCCGAGCGTGTCGGATACGGCGAGGCTGCGCAGCTGTGTGCGGCCGGTGATGCCGGGATCGCTGATCGGGCCGACGTCATAGGCGAAGTCGGGCACCGGGGCGTAGCTGGGCGAGTAGATATTGGTATGGATCGGGTCGAGCGATCCGGCATAGGCGGCCTTCTTGCGGAAGCTCAGGGCCGAGAAGCCGACGTTCACCCGGTGGGTGACCTCGCCGGTGTCGAAGTGCGCGTTGAAGCCGGCTTCGCCCGTGGCGGTATCCGCGATATAGGGCACGGTGAAGCGCGATTCGGTCGCGTTGCCGGCGGTATCCACGAGCGTGGGGCTGACGTAGTCGCCGAACTCGTTGCCATGGTGCGCACCTGCCGCCACATACCCGGTGAGCCATGGGGTGAAATCGTATTCGGCGCGGACCACGCCGAAGGTGTCTTCCAGCGAGGAGTTGGACCAGGGCTGGGCATAGTTGGTCTTTGCGGACGGCGCACGCGGCACGCGATCGAGGCCGCTGGCATAGACCACCGCGCGGCCACCGGTGATGACCTGTTTCTGGTAGCCGATGTCGGTGGTGACACGCAGCTTCTCGCCCTGGTAGTCGAAGGCGACCGAAGCGGCCGTGACGCGGCGCTGCTCGCCATCGATGGCGGTGTTGCCGTCGCGGTGGACGGCGTTAACGCGCACGCCGAACGCATCGCCGGCACCGAAGCGGCGGCCGATGTCCACGCTGCCGCCCACCTGGCTGTCGCTGCCCCAATCCAGGCCGACGCGGGTGATCGGCTGCGCTTCCGCGCGCTTGGGTGCGATGTTGATGCCGCCACCGACGCCGGAGCCAGAGGGGCTGATGCCGTTGAGGAAGGCGCTGGCCCCCTTGAACACTTCGACACGGCTGACCAGCTCCGGCGCGAGCAGCTGGCGGGGCAGGAGGCCGTAGAGTCCATCGAACGCGATGTCGTCGCTATAGACCTGGAAGCCACGGATCGTGAAGGTCTGCGAGAAATTGCCGTAGCCGAAGCCGGTACGCACGGCGGGATCGTTGGAGACCACGTCGCCGAGTGTTCGCGCCTGCTGGTTGCGGATCAGCGTGTCGGTGTAGCTGGTGATCGCGAAGGGCACGTTCATCGAGTCCTGGTTGCCCAGCACACCGAAACGTCCACCGCGGGCGACCTGTCCGCCGGCGTATGCCGCGGTGGGCGCGGCGACGTTGGCCTCCACCTGCACACCGGACAAGGTGGTGCTGTTGTCACGCGCCTTCTGTTGCGCATCGGTGTCGTCCGCCGCATGGGCCGGAGGGGCCAGCAGAAGGAGGCCGGCGAGGGCGGCCGAGACGGAAAGGGTGAGGACGTGGCGGCGGAACGGGACGGCGGACATGGAACTCCCAGCGGACATCGGGTGCGTGAATGCGAATGTAAATGCGAACCAGTCGCAAGTATCGCGCACTCTCGACGTGCTGCATAGCAGCGCGATGTCGCAGGCCGTTCCATGTGAATCCCCTCAACCGGAACCGGCTAGGAGCCGGGTAGGAACCGGGTAGAAACCTGGTGGGAAGCGGGCTGGCCCGCGATCCGTCACCCTGGGACGAGCGAGCGGTGACAAGCTTCGCCCAATCAAGGCAAGGCCTCCTTCGCCACCAGAAGATCGAGGCGTCGCGGGCGAGCCCGCTTCCCACCCGAGGGTAGGGGCTTTATTCAATCCAGCGGGCGAACCCAGATGTTGCGGAAGCTCAGGGGCGGCGAACGGTCGCCGTGCGCCTGGAGCTTGATCGCCGCCCCGGCGTATGGCGTGTACTTGGGTTTGCCGACGTGGACGGTTTCGCCGGTGAGCCGCGTGTGGTCCTGCACCAGCACGCCGTTATGGAACAGCGTCACGTACGCGGGGGATTCGACGGCACCGTCCGCACCAAAGACGGGCGCCGTCCAGATCACGTCATAGGTCTGCCACTCGCCCGGTGGCCGCATCGCATTGACCAGGGGAGCGGCCTGCTTGTAAATGCTGGCCGCCTGTCCGTTGACATAGGTCGCGTTCTTCCACGAATCCATGATCTGGATTTCGTAGCCCTCGTCGCCGGGCCCCGTCGAAGCGAGGAACACGCCGCTGTTGCCGCGCTCCTGGCCTTCGCCGGTGACGTCCTTGGGCACTTGCCATTCCAGGTGCAACTGATAGTTCCTGAATCGCCGCCGGGTCTGGATGTTTCCGGATGCCTTGTCGACCGTCACCACGCCGTCGTGCACCTTCCAGCGAGCCGCCGAATGGTCCTTCGACGATTCCCATTGGCTCAGGTCGCGGCCATCGAACAGCACGATGGCGTCGGAAGGTGGCGCGCCGTCGACATGCCCGGGCGTCACCACCCTGGGTACGGGCTCCCACTGCTCGGTCGCCTTGGGATCGGTCTGTGCCCGCGTGGACGGGGGCAGGGCCGCCGCCAGCACGAAGAGAAGCGGGACAGTCGCGCTATGCCATTTCACGGGTGTTCCTCCAGGCGGATAGGGAGCCAGCCGTCGATGATGACGCAACTTCAGAAGAACCTGTAGTTGAAGCTCACCGTGAAACTGCTCGGCGGGGCGTAGTAGAGGTTGCTGAATTCATCGAGCACGAAGTACTTCCGGTTCAGCAGGTTGTCCGCGTTGACCTGCACCGACGCCTGCGTGCCGATGGCGTAGCGGGCCATCGCGCCGAGCAGCATCACCGAGGACTGGTCGAGCCGTTGCGGACCGTTCGGGCCGTCGACCTGGGCGTGGCTGGCTGATTGCCAATTGGCGCCGCCGCCGATCGTCAGGCGATTCCATGCGCCGGGCAGGCGATAGGTGGTGAACAGGCGGATCAGGGTCCGCGGCAGGGCCGTGCGCAGCGCGCCGCCGTTCCGCGGTGCTTTCACGTTGAAGTGCGACCAGCCGAAGGTTCCGTTCCAGGACTCCGACATATCGCCCGAGACTTCGAGTTCATAGCCGCGCGACTTCGTCCCGTTCACCGCGTTGTATGCCTGCGTTCGCCCATCGGGCAGGTACTCGCCCACCGCTGCTTCCGCCACGTTGTCCTGGCGGGTCTCGAACAAGGTCAGCGAGGTGTTCAGCGCACCGCCGAAATGACGTCCCTTGATGCCGACCTCGCGGCTGCTGCCGAGCACGGGATCGAGGAAACTGCCGTCGGCGCGACGGTTGCCTTGCGGGTCGAAGATCTGCGTGTAACTCGCGAACGCCGAATAGGTGCCGTCGATGTCGTAGATCAGACCGGCATACGGCACCGTCTTCGTATGTTCGTGGTGATACACGCCGCTGGTGCTGTCGTTGGTGTCGTTCTTCCAGCGGCTGTAGCGGGCGCCAAGGATCAGTTTCAACGGATCGGCCAGCGACAGGCGCGTCGCCGCGTAGATGCCACCCTGGTCGGTATGCGTGGCGCTGTACGGCGTCTTGTCGACGGCGAAGCCGGGATAGAGATAGCTGCCATTCCACTGCAGGAAGTTGCCGACGCCCGGCAGATCGCCATGTTCGCGTTCCCACGAATCCTGCGTGTAGTGCGACCCGCTGACGCCGACCACCAGTTCGTGCTCACGGCCCCATGCCTGGAACGGCCCGGACGCGTAGACGTCGAGCAGGTTCTGCCGGCCGGCGTCGGTCCCCCGGTAGGCGAAGGGCGTGATCCCCTCGCCGGTTTCGCGGTTGGGAAACCCGTAGACGTAGAACAGCGCGTCGTCACCATCGGTTTCACGGCGGCTCGCCATGACACGCAATTGCCAGCCGTTGTCGAAGCTGTGCTTGAGGTCGGCGAAGGCGGTCCGGGTCGTGTTGTCCCAGTACGTCCAGTCGGCGGCGCTGGTGAAACCACGCGGCCATTCGATGAATCCGCCGGTGTCGTCGAAAACGGGATACGAGCCCCAGGTGACACCTTTCGGCGTGGTGCGTTGGTAGTCGTAGCCGAGGCTGAGCACGGTATCGGTGCCCAGGTCGGCGTCGACCACGCCATAGAACACGCTCTTCTTGGTGCTGTAGCGATCGAGGTACGAATCGCCGTCCTCGTAGGCGGCCACCACGCGTCCACGCACGCTGCCCGAAGCGTTCAGGGGCGATGAAATGTCGAACGTGCCCCGGCGCGTATTCCACGACCCATAGCTGAGGGAAGCGTCCGCCTGGAGCGTGCGGCTGTCGGCACGCTTGCGGACGAAGTTGATCATGGCCGACGGACTGCCCGCGCCGCTCATGAGGCCGGTGGCACCGCGTACCACCTCGACACGCTCATAGATGGCGGTATCCAGGCTGCCGTCGGCGGAGCTGGAGTTGAGGCCGGCGGCGATGGGCACGCCGTCGTAGGCCATGTTTTCGATCTGGAAGCCACGCGCATAGAACACCACGCGTTCGGTGTCATAGGCGCTCGACGAAACACCCGTGGTGTTGTCCAGCACTTCGCGCACGTTGGTGAGGTTCTGGTCCTCGATGCGTTGCTCGGTGACGATGCTGATCGATTGCGGCGTGTCCTGCGGCGTCAGCGACAGGCGCGTGGCGGCGGAACTCTGTTCGGCAGCATAGGTGGGCGCGCGTTGGCCCTTGACGGCGACGGCATCGAGCGTGGTCGCGGCATCCGGGGCGGTAGTCGCCGATTGCGCGAATGCGCCGAGAGGTAGCGCCGCGGACAGGCAAACGGCGAGCAAGGTCGGCCGCGGCCGATGGGAGTGGGTCGGGAACATGATGGCAGCCCCTAGGCGTTGGACGAAGGGCACCGATGGGGCCCGCGTGGTTCAGTCGACTGGCTCGCTAGGGGCTGGCTGGTCGTATCGCGGTGGTATTCTACATAATTCCTACAGGCCTCAACCCATGGCACTCAAATCCACGGTCTTCAAGGCCGACCTGCAGGTCAGCGACATGGACCGGCATTACTACCAGGCACATGCGTTGACCATCGCCCAGCATCCGTCCGAAACCGACGAGCGGATGATGGTCCGGGTACTAGCGTTCGCGTTGAACGCGGATGACGCCCTGGTTTTCGGCAAGGGGCTCAGCTCGGACGACGAGCCTGACCTGTGGCGCAAGGAGCTGACCGGCGAGGTCGACTTGTGGATCGAGATCGGCCAGCCGGACGAGCAGCGCATCCGTCGCGCCGCGGGCCGTTCGAAGCGCGTGATCGTCTACACCTATAGCGGTCGCAGCGCCGAGGTCTGGTGGAAGAAGACGTCCGCCGCCGTCGCACGCACGAAGAACGTCTCGGTGATCGACGTCGCACCGTCCACCGTGGAAGCGCTGGCCGCGTTGACGCAGCGATCGATGCAGATCCAGTTCATGGTGCAGGACGGCCAGGCCCAGGTCATCGGCGGCGATGCCGTGGTTCCGGTGGAGCTGACCACGCTGGCCTGACGAACCCGGTATACCCCGCTAATACCTATGGTGTAGTGCCTCGCCAAGAGGCGCTTGCTAAGCTCGCGAGCGCCGGCCGCCGCTCACGGACCAGCGGCTATCGAACCACGGAACCTGTCCATTCCCATTGCGTTCTCGCCATCGCGACGAACCGTCGGAGGAGTGTCGTCATGTCTTCAGAGTTCGTTTCATTCGGTCGTTGGCATTCCCTTACCGCGTCAGCCCTTCTCGGGGCGACGAGCATCATCCTTCCTTCCGTGGCACAGGCCGCCGCGCCGCCCACGGAAAGCGCCTCGATCCGGCCCTTTCCGAAAGTGCACATCCCCGATGAAACCCTCGCGGACCTGCGCCGGCGAATCGCCGCGACGAAGTGGCCAAAGAAAGAAACGGTGACGGACGCGACGCAAGGCGTGCAACTGGCCACCATGCAGAAGCTGGCAGCGTACTGGCAGTCCGATTACGACTGGCGCAAGGTGGAGGCGAGACTGAATGCCCTGCCGCAATTCGTCACCACCATCGACGGCGTGGACATCCATTTCATCCATGTCCGTTCGAAGAACAAGAACGCCTTGCCGGTCATCATCACCCATGGTTGGCCTGGCTCGATCATCGAGCAGCTGAAGATCATCGATCCGCTGACCAATCCCACCGCGCATGGCGGCAGCGCGTCGGATGCCTTCGACGTGGTGATTCCTTCGTTACCGGGCTACGGTTTTTCCGGACAGCCGTCGACCACCGGTTGGGACCCCCAGCACATCGCGCGGGCGTGGACCGTGCTGATGAAACGGCTCGGCTACAAGCACTTCGTCGCCCAGGGCGGCGACTGGGGCGATGCGGTGTCCGAACAGATGGCGGTGCAGGCGCCACCCGAACTGCTGGCCATCCATACCAACATGCCGGCCACCGTGCCGGACGACATCGCCAAGGCGCTTTCCGCGGGCGGACCGCCGCCGGCCGGCCTGTCCGCCGATGAAAAGAACGCGTACGAGCAACTCGACTTCTTCTACAAGCACGGCCTCGGCTACGCCCAGGAGATGACGAATCGCCCGCAAACCCTGTATGCGATCGAGGATTCCCCGGTGGGCCTCGCCGCGTGGATGCTCGATCACGACGCGCGCAGCTACGAGTTGATAACCCGCGTGTTCGACGGGCAGACCGAAGGCCTTTCGCGTGACGACATCCTCGACAACGTGACGCTCTACTGGGTCACGAACACGGCCGTGTCCTCGGCTCGCCTGTACTGGGAAAACAAGCTCGCCTTCTTCGAGCCGAAGCACCTGACGATACCGGTCGCGGTAAGCGTCTTCCCCGACGAGATCTACGCGGCGCCGAAGAGTTGGGCCGAGAAGGCGTTTCCGAAGCTCATTCACTACAACCGGTTGCCGAAGGGCGGGCATTTCGCCGCCTGGGAGCAACCGGCGATGTTCGTCCAGGAACTGAGGGCGTCGTTCAAGACCGTCCGCCAGGACGGCGCGCGATAACGGCCAGCTGGCGGGACACCCAGGACAGCACCACGCAGGCGAGTCCCGCCAGCATCCAGCCCGTCGCAGGCTCTCCGGAATGCTGGAATACCTGCCAGTAACGCGCCCCGTAAATCACGGCCGCGGCGACCAGGGCGACGGCGAACACGGCAAGGAGCACGCCGGAGAGCGGTCGCTCGATGCCACCTTCGTGGCGGGCGACGTGAGCCGCGGCCCGGGCGACGAAGTCGCCTGGCGGAGCGCCGACGGGATGGGATACCACGGCGCGGGCCACCTTGCGGTACTCCAGCGCGGGCGGATCGAGGTCGGCTGGCGCCTGTTCGCGCGCCGCGCGCATGCCGCGCTCCTGGGCTTCCCACTCTCGTTCGTCATTCATGCTCGTATTCCCATGCGCGATTCCAGTATCTCCCGCAGCATGCGGCGGCTGCGGAAAAGATGGCTCTTGATGGTGCCCTCGGCCATGCCGGTCACCCGGGCGATCTCACCGATCGGCATTTCTTCCAGATGGTAAAGCGTCAGCAGCGTCCGTTGCACCGGCGGCAGCGATTCGATGGCGGCGTGCAGTCGCGCACCCATTTCCTCATCGGCCACGGCGGCTTCCAGGTCGAACCCATCGCCCACCCGTTCCGCCAGGGAGTTTCCCTCCTGGTCGCTCGCCGCCTCGACCAGGGGAATACGCTTGCGCTCGAGGTGCCGCTTGGCCACCGAGTACGCCACCTGCGCGATCCATGACTTCAGGGCGCTCTCGCCACGGTACTGGTGGAGCGACTGGTGTATGCGGAGGAAGACCTCCTGGCAAAGTTCCCGGGTGTCGTCCGGGTGCCTGACCATGCGGTCCACCACGTGCCAGCACAGGTTCTGGTACTCGCGCACCAGCCGTTCGAACGCCCCGGGCTTGCCGGACAGGACATCGCCGACCAGGGTGAGGTCGGTGGCGATCGCGTCGGCGAGGGGAGGGGGCTGGATGGACATTCCCCTATAGGGATACGTCGGGCAGGCCATCGGTTGCAATCGATTTACTGCAACCAGCGGCTTCCCGGCCGTATCTCCTTGGGTGTACCCATCCCACAGGACATCCGAACCATGGACTTCGCGCTCCTTATTCCCATCACCCTGTTCGTCTGCATCGCCTATTCGGTGAAGGTGGTCGTCGATGCCTATACCCGCCGCCGGATCGTCGAGTCGCATGGATCGGAAGACATGGTCCGCTCGCTCCTCGAAGGCGAAGCCGCACGGCGGCGCCATGCCTCGTTGCATTGGGGCTGTGTCCTCGTCGCCCTGGCGCTCGGCTTCGGCGTCGTCGAGGCGACCGGCGTGGATCACGCGACGCCCGGTGTCATCGGCTTGCTTCTCGGTGCCACGGGCCTGGGCAACCTGGCCTATTACATCTTCGAACGCCGTGGGGCCAAGGCCGGCGCATGAACCGTTTCCTGGCGCTCGGTTCCCTGTTGCTGGCCGCGATGCCACTCGCATCGCGGGCCAGCCCGCCGCCCGATTTCTCCCCGTTGGCGGCCCTCATCCAGCAGACGAAAGAGGCGACCGCGTTGCCCTCCGGAACCGCCATCGCCGTCATCAAGAACGGCAAGGTCGTCTACGAAGGTTATTTCGGATATTCGGACATCGGGGCGCGAACGCCGGTCACTCGTGACACGGTGTTCTATATCGCCTCGGCGACCAAGCCCTTCTTCGCCTTGAATGCGCTGCTCCAGGAAGACGGCGGCCAGCTGGACATGCGCATGTCGTTGCACGACATGTTTCCCGAAGGACGCTTCACGGGCATCGACGCGAACGCGGTGACCGTGAAGGACCTCCTGGTGCACACCTCGGGAGTGGACAACCAGCCCCTGGTATGGGCGACGGCGTATAGCGGCATCCATGATGCGCGTTCGCTTCGTGGACTGGTGTCCGCGTCGTATCCGGATGAGAAGGCGGCGCGCGGGACCTTCAAGTACACCAACGTCGGATACAACATCTTGAGCGTCTGGCTCGACGCCCATGGGCTCGTGTCGTGGCAGGAGCAGCTGGAACGGAATGTCCTGCATCCACTGGACATGCAGCGGACCTCGACCTCCGTCGACAAGGCCCGGGCCGCGGGCTGGACGCTGGCCAAGCCCTATTCGTTCGCCAGTGCCCAGCCGCGCCAGCCTTTGTATATCGCCAAGTCGGACGCGACCATGCATGCGGCGGGTGGCCTGGTTTCCACCGCGCCGGACCTCGCGAAGTTCCTGATCGCGGAGCTCGCCTCGGGGCGGCGGCAGGCGATACCGACGAAGGTGATCCATCGCTCGCACGAACCGCAAGTCGCCTTGGTCGCGAAGTACATGGATTTTCCGCGCACGGGCTATGCCTGGGGTTGGTACACCGGCGAGTACAAGGGACGGACGATGCTGCACCATTTTGGCGGATTCGCGGGTTTCCATGCGCATCTCTCCTTCATGCCGGACGAAGGCATCGCCCTGGTCGTGCTCAACAACGAGGATGTCCTCGGCGCGCAGTTGACCAGCCTCATCACCGACTACGTTTACGGCAGCCTGCTGGGTGAGCCGGATGTCGCTTCGACGGTGTCGCGGCGATTCGATGCACTGAGGACGAAGGCGGCGGAGGTATCCCGCATGGCGGCTCGCCAGCGGGAGACGATCCAGGCGCGTGCCTGGGCGCTGTCCCGTCCGCGCACGGAGTACGCGGGTAGGTATTCGAACGAGCTGCTCGGGGACATGACCGTCCACGTGGACGAAGACAGGGGCATGGTGATCCGCTGGGGCAACGTGCAGGCCGTCGCCACCGGTGGCGAAGCACCGGACCGGGTCCGCGTGGAGTTCGCGCCGAACTCAGGCGACTTTCTTGATTTCCGCACGGAGAACGGGGCGGTGACCGCCATCTCGTTCGAGCAGATGGTCTTCAAGAAGTCACCAGGAGAAGGCTAGTTACGCTACCCGGCGAAGCCACCGCCATCGAGGTAGGCCTGTTCCTCCGGCGTGGTCTCCCGTCCCAACTCATGATTGCGGTGCGGGAAGCGGCCGAAGCGTTCGATGATGTCGTGGTGTACCTGCGCGTAGGACAGGTAGTTTCCGCCCAGCTTGCCGAACCATTGCATGGACAAGCGCTGGTCGGTCGCATCCTCCGAATGTTCGAAGGGCAGGTAGCAGAAGGCCCGGAGGTCGGCATCGATCAGGTCGTCGAAGCCGTGCTCGATCATGTGCCGCGCCACGAATCGTGCGAGCGGGTCGGTGGCGTACATATGCGCGCAGCCCCGGAAGGCGTTGCGAGGAAACTGGTCGAGCAGGATCAACAGGGCGAAGCAGCCTTCGGCGCTGTCCAGCCAGGCGTCGAGCTCGCGCCGGGCCGCCGCCATGTGCGCCGCCAGGAAGTGATCGCGGAAGACCCGGTCGAAGACGGCATCGTTGGTGAACCATCGGTCGTAGCCGGCATCGCGCCAGAAACGCAGTACGCGTTCGGGCGTTTCCGGCGGGGCGAGGGCGGGAAGAGGTTCGGTCATGTCGGTCGCCTGTTCGTGGAACGTGGAAGCTTACTGTTGCGTCCCGGGCAACGCCATGTGTACGCTGGCGCATATACCGTGTATTTCGTCAACGACTTACGATCCCGGGTCCATACGTAACCAGCCGGGAGAGATCGATGAACGAGTCGTTCGCGAAAGACATCGCACTACTTTTTACCGATGGCGACACCCGGTGCATGGGAGGCATGGGCGTCAGGCTGCGTGACTTCGACTATATGGCCGACCCGAGGGGCGATGCCGTGTATCCGGACCACGCGAATGCGCGCCACGTCCTCGCCCGTTTGAAGGGCACCGAGACGCCACGCATGCCGCCAGGGGGTGAACCGTGGGACGACGACAAGATCGGGCGGTTCGAGTCCTGGATGGTGGAATGGCTCCCCTGAGGAATCCAGGTGACTGATACCGTCGTTTCCCAACCCGTCGCCGCGAAGCTCACCCACGCCGCGATCTTCCTGGTCGTGACGCTAGGCCCCGATCCGCGCGGCGACGAGGCTGTTCGCGAACTCTGTGGCGACATGGCCTCGCTCCTGCGCGGGATCGGTTTTCGTCATCCCGACCGCCGGCTTTCCTGCGTCATGGGCTTCGGTTCGGAAGCGTGGGATCGCCTGTTCGGCACGCCGCGCCCTGCGTCGTTGCACCCGTTCCGGGAGCTCCAGGGCGTGCACCACGCCCCATCGACACCTGGCGACCTCCTGTTTCATATCCGGGCGACGCATATGGATCTCTGCTTCGAACTGGCCAGCGAGGTGATGTCGAGGATCGGTTCCTATGTGACCACGATGGACGAGGTGCACGGCTTCAAGTACTTCGATGAGCGCGACCTGCTGGGCTTCGTCGACGGCACGGAAAACCCCGTGGGCCACGACGCGGCCACCGCGACCATGATCGGCGAGGAAGACCCGGCATTCACCGGCGGAAGCTATGTCATCGTGCAGAAATACCTGCACGACCTGAAGGCTTGGAATGCGATTCCGGTGGAGCAACAGGAGAAGATCATCGGCCGCCGCAAGCTCTCCGATGTGGAACTGAGGGAGGCCGACAAGCCGTCGTACGCGCACAACGTGCTGACGAACATCGAGGAGAACGGCGAGCAGTTGCAGATCGTGCGCGACAACATGCCTTTCGGCGAAGTGGGGAAGGGCGAGTTCGGCACCTATTTCATCGGCTATGCGCGTTCTCCCGCGCGCATCGAGCGGATGCTGGTCAACATGTTCATCGGCGATCCGCCCGGCAATCACGACCGCATCCTGGATGTGAGCAAGGCGGTGACGGGCACCTTGTTCTTCGTGCCGTCGGCGACGTTCCTGGCGAGCGTGTAGCGAGCTTTGCGCTACGACAGGTCCTTGAGGTAGGCGGCGAGCACCACCGCGTGGTTGATGGCCGGATCGTGCGCACCGTAGAGCAGGGTGGCGTGCCGACCGCGCAATTCAGCGAGCAGGGCCGCCGGCGCCGGATTGACCGCCAGTTCCTTCCGATAGGCTTCGGCGAACTGTTCGAAGCGCTCCGACTGGTGATCGAACCACTTTCGCAAGTCCGGGCTCGGGGCGACGTCCTTGGCCCAGATGTCGATCGCCGCGCGTTCCTTCGTCATGCCGCGTGGCCAGAGGCGATCCACCAATACACGCACGCCATCGGCTTCGGCGGGGGCTTCGTAAACGCGTTTTATGGCCAGGCGTGACTTGCGCATCGTCGTGTCCTCTTTCTGGGCGACATCACCATATCCTGACCCGTCGCTCCGGCGAAAGGTACAAAGCCTGGCCTGGCTTCACGTCGAAAGCCTCGTACCAGGCGTCGATATTGCGCGATGTCCACACGCGTTGCGCGGCCGGCGCGTGCGGGTTGGTCAACAGCCGTTTGCGCAAGTCGGCGTCGCGGTAGTTCAGGCGCCATATCTGCGCCCATCCAAGGAAGAAGCGCTGGTCACCACTGAAGCCTTCGAGCGTGGGCGCGGGCTTTCCCTCCAGGGAGAGTCGCCAGGCGTCGTAGGCGATGACCAGCCCACCGAGATCGGCGATGTTTTCACCCAGGGTCAGGGCGCCATTGACGTTCAGGTCCGGCAGTGGCCGGTACGCGTCGTACTGGCGTGCGAGGGCCTTCGTTCGTGTTTCGAACCCCGTCAGGTCCGATGGCGTCCACCAGGTCGCCAGGCGTCCGTGTTCGTCGTACTTCGAGCCCTGGTCGTCGAACTGATGGGTGATCTCATGCGCGATGGACGCGCCGATCCCGCCATAGTTGATGGCGGGATCGGCATCGGGATCGAAGAAAGGAGCTTGCAGTATCGCGGCGGGAATGACGATCTCGACGGCGGAGAAGTTGGCGAAGGCATCGACCGTCATGGGCGTGACGCGCCACTCGTCACGGTCGAAGGGGTGGCCGAGCTTGTTCATCTCGCGATCGAACGCGAAGGAGCGTGCCCTGAGCAGGTCACCGAAAGCATCGTCGGGGCGCATCTCCAGGCCACCGTAGTCGCGCCACCGGTCGGGGTAACCGACCTTGGGGTGGAATGCCGCGAGCTTGGCGCGTGCGCGGGCCTTGGTTTCCGGCGTCATCCAGTCGAGCGCCTGGATGCGCCGGTCCATGGCGGCGAGCAGGTTGCGAACCAACGCTTCGGCGGCCGCCTTGTGGCCCGCCGGGAAATAACGCGCCACGTACGCCTTGCCGACCTCGTCGGGGACGGCATCGACGGCGAAGGCCACGGCACGTTTCCAGCGCGGTTCCGGTTGCTCGGCGCCGCCCAGGAGGCGATCGTGGAATGCGAAGCGCTCTTCCGCGAAGGCGCGTGGCAAGACATCGCCATAGGCGTCGAGGACCGCGACGCGCATGGCGTCTTTCAGAACGGGCAAGGGCGCGGCCCCGACCACACCCGCGATACCGGCGACGGCGCTGGGCTGGACGACGACCAGATCGTTCGCCCTGGCGCCGATCCCGTCGAGAAAGGCACTCATGTCGAAGCCCGTCGCGAGGGACGCAAGCTGCGCGCGTGTCCGGCGGTTGTACGTCTTGCCGGCATCGCGACTGTCCACCCGGTTCCAACTGACTTTCGCGATATCGGTTTCCATGCGCAGCAACGCATCGGCGCGGCGCGAAGCGTCCTGCGCGGCAACGCCTGAAAGGGCCAGCAGACGTGTGACATGGTCGCGATAGGCGACGCGCGCCTGGGCCATCGATGCGTCCGGCCGCAGGTAGTAGTCCCGATCGGGCAAGCCCAATCCCGCCTGGCCGAGTTTCAGCACGTAGGCATCCGGATCGCGGTCGTCCTGGGTGACGACGACCTCGAACGGCACGGAGACGCCTTCGCGCGCGGCTTGCGCGGCTAGGCGCGCGTAGTCCTCACGTGTCGCGATCGCGTCGATGCGATCCAGCCAGGGACGGGCAGGTGCCAGGCCCTTGGCGTCGAGGGCCGCCTCGTCGAGGAAGGCGGCGTACGCGGCGCCGGCCTTGCTATGCGGATCTTTGCGAGCTGCTTCGAGGATGCCCTTGACGCGCTCGCGGTTGAGGTCATCCAGGCGCGTGAACATTCCGTAGTTGGATTTATCCGCGGGGATGGGCGTGGCGTGCGCCCAGGCACCATTGGCATAACGGTAGAAATCCGTTCCCGGCACGACCGTGCGGTCCATCCCGGCGATGTCGAAGCCGAACGGTTTGATTTCGGGCTGCCCGCGCGTCTGCGCGAGAACCGTGGATGTCGTACAGGACGCAAGCAGCGCAACGATTACGACGGCGTGAATTTTCGTCATGCGTACTCCGGGTTCAGCCCCTGGTTGGTTATCGAGCGCCTGCGAAAGCGATGGGAAAGGCTGGTCCAGCGTAATCGGGCGCAACACAGGGTGCCAACCATGGAGCGATTTCCTTGAGCAAGCAACGCCTTTCCGCCATGACACTCAGCGCGACCCTCTGTATCGCCACATTGGCCGCGTGCAGCCAACAGCAGCCGGATAGCACGACCGCGGCGGCATCGAGCGCACCGGCCCCGGCGGCGACCATCGCCCAGCAACCGCAGGCGCCCGCGTATACCCCACCAACGGCCGACCAGCTCTATCAGCTGGTGGCGCCCATCGCGCTGTTCCCGGACAAGCTGGTGGCCCAGGTTCTGGCCGGGTCCACCTATCCCGACCAGATTGTCGCCGCCGACAACCTCGTTACGCAAAATCCGAAGCTCAAGGGTGCCTTGCTACAGACGGCGGTGGAGCCACAGCCGTGGGATGCGAGCGTGAAGGGGCTCACGGCTTTTCCGTCGGTGCTCGACCAGATGGCGAAGAACGTGGATTGGACGACGTCGCTTGGCCAGGCCTACGTCAACGATCCCACGGACGTGCTCAATGCGATCCAGGCGATGCGCGAGCGTGCCGCGCAACGCGGCAGCCTGCGCACATCGCCACAGCAACGCGTGACCACGCAGACCGTCACGACGACGGAAGTACAGCAGAGTGAGGACAGGCCGACCGTGGTCCCACCGCCACGCCAGGTGATCGAGATCGAACCGGCGCAGGAAGACACCGTGTACGTGCCGAGCTATGACCCCGGCGTCGTGTATGGCGAGGAAGCCGTCTACCCCCGATACACCTATGTCCGTTCGTCCTATAGCACCGGCAACATGGTCACCGTCGGCGCGGTCGGCTTCGGCGTGGGCGTCCTGGTCGGCGCCTTGCTCGATCACCACGATGGTGGATGGCATTCCTGGGGCGTGAACTGGCATGGCGGTTACGAGGGCGGCGGCTACAACGGCGGTGGCTGGCATCGTCCCGCCGTGATCTACAACAACCAGACGTATGTCTCGCATTCCACGACGGTAGTGAATCGCTATACGACGAACAACATCAATAACGGCACCATCAACAACGGCAACATCGTCAACAATCGAGATTCGTTCAACCGCGCGACCGCGACGGTGAACAACATCCATGACGGCCGGAACGTCACGAACAACGTCGACAACCGTCGTTTCGACAGCCATGACACGGCCCGTCCGGCGCCCATGAGTGTTCCGGATTTCGCGAGGGCAGGTTATCGGAGCGCCGCGCCGGCTCAAGCGCCGCATCCCGGACGGCCGGAGGGCACGGGAGCGACTGAACGGCCGACGGGCCCGGGAGTCGCCGCACGGCAGGACGCCGGCTCACGTTCCGCCGACCATGCCGCCGCGGAACGAAAACCCCTGCCTGAAACGCCGTCCGCGCCGCCACGCTCGTTCGCGGACCGTCCACAAGAGATGCCACGGACGCGGCCGGCAAGCGAACCGCCGCAGCGCGCCGATGAAACGCAGCACGCCGTAAGGGAGCAGCCGCCACAATCCCGGCCGGAGGCTCCGCCGCATCCGGTCACGCAGCCGCACGACTTCCAGGCACGGCCAGAGGCGGAACCACGACAGCCGCGGTTCGAGGAACATCCGCCCCAGCAAGAGAGACCGCGCCTCGAGGAGCATCCATCCCAGCAAGAGCATCCGCGTTCCGAGGAACACGAGATGCCGAGGGAGGCCCGGCCGGCTCCACAATCGCACCCCCAGGTACACCGCCCGGAAGCGCCACCACCGCATCGTCCAGAGCCGAAGAAAGACGAGAAAAACGACCACTGAGCCTAGGGAACGGCTCGGCTTCGCCATCGCGTTTTCTGCGTCGAGGCAGGGGAGCCGTCGGGTGCCATTCTCGTTCGCTAAGTCCTCGTCCGGCCTTCGCCTCCCTGCGGAATCGCTCTGAGAACGGCACCCGACGGCTCCCCTCCGAACGATGCGGTGGATTGTTGGGCGAGCAAGGTGGGAGCCGACCTTGTCGGCGATGGGTGCTCGCGAAGACCTACCAATTTACTTAACCTTGACGACAACCTTTCCCTTCGCGCGGCCCGATTCGACGTAAGCCAGTGCTTCGTTGGTCGACTCGAAAGGGAAGACGCGATCGAGGACGGGGCGGATGACGCCCGCCTCGACCAGTGTGGCTATCTCACGCAGTTGCGTGCCGTTGGCTCGCATGAAGAGGAACGCGTAGTCCAGGTGACGATGGGCGGCTTTCTTTCTGACCCCTGCGCTCAGCAACCGGATGATGAGCTTGAGGAACCACGGCATGCCGATCTCCTGCGCGAAGGCGGGGTCGGGCGGGCCGGAGATCGAGACGAGGGTGCCGCCGGGCCTGAGGACGCGCAGCGACTTGTCGAGTTCGGAAGATCCCTGGCTATGCAGGACGGCATCGTAATCCTGCAGGATCGCTGCGAAATCGTCCTTCTTGTAGTCGATGACGATGTCGGCGCCGAGGCTCTTCACCATGTCGCCATTGGCACCGCTGGTCGTCGTGGCGACCGTGGCGCCGAGGTGCTTGGCCAGCTGGATGGCGAAGGTACCGACACCGCCCGAACCTGCCTGGATAAAGACCTTCGCCCCTTTCTGGAGCTGCATGCGTTCCACCAGGGCCTGCCAGGCCGTCAAGCCCACCAGCGGCAACGAGGCCGCCTCTTCCATGGTGGTATTCCTGGGCTTGAGGGCGACATCGCTTTCGTTGACGGCGATGTATTCCGCGAACGTGCCGATGTGATGATCCGGTGGCCGCGAATAGACTTCGTCGCCGACTTTGAACTGCCGAACCTGCGATCCGACCTGGACAACGACGCCCGCCACGTCATGACCGAGTACGAGCGGCAGGTGGTAAGGGAGGATCAGCTTGAACTCGCCGCTCTTGATCTTGGAATCCAGCAGGTTCACGCCAGCGGCATGGACCTCGATCAGCACCTCGTTGTCCCGTGGTATGGGCAGCGGCACGTCGCCAAGCCGTAGGGAGATGTTCTTGCTGTACCGGTCGATGAGGAATGCTTTCATGGCGGTCTCTTGGTCGAGGAGTTCAGGCACTCCCGGACTGGGGGTGACTATCATTATGATACCCATCATATGTCATCCAGCCCAAAGGGCAAGATCGCCGGTTAAGCTCTCGCCATGGCTACCCCTTTTCACGACGACGACCTGGTCCATCTCGCGGCGCATGGCGTTCCGCCCCTTCCGGCGGAGGCCGTGATCGGATGTGTCGAGAACGAAAGCGCCCGCATCTGGTACGCCAGCGTGGGCGCGGGGCCGCCGGTGGTCCTGTTGCACGGCGGCCTCGGGAACTCGGGTAACTGGGGTTACCAGGTTCCAGCGCTGGTCGGGGCAGGGTACAAGGCCATCGTGATCGACAGTCGCGGCCAAGGCCGTTCGACCCGCGACGAGCGGCCCTATAGTTATGAACTCATGGCGTCCGACACCCGCGCCGTCATGGATGCGCTTGGCGTGACCAAGGCGGCCTTCATCGGCTGGAGCGACGGCGCCGACACGGCGCTCGTCCTGTCACGGGAGACACCAGATCGCTCCGCCGGAGTGTTCTTCTTCGCCTGCAACGTCGACAGCACGGGTGCCAAGCCGTTCCAGTCCACCCCGGTGATCGACCGCATCTACAAGCATCACGTCAAGGAGTACGCGGCGCTGTCGCCGCTCGTCGGCGAATTCGAGGCGATGCGCGACGATCTGGGTGCGATGCAGGCCAACCAGCCGAATTACGGGGCCGACCAGCTTCGGGAAGTCACCGTGCCGGTGTGGAGTGTCCTGGGTGAGCGCGACGAGTTCATCGAACGCGAGCATGCCGAATACATCGCGCGAAGCATTCCGGGTGCCCGGTTCGTCCTCCTGCCGGGTGTCAGCCACTTCGCGCCGCTGCAACGGCCGGAGGCCTTCAACAGTGAGTTGTTGGCGTTCTTGCGAGAGGTTCAGAGCAAGTCCAATGGCAGCTCCAGGTAGCGGCAGGCTTTCGAGGTGTACGATAACGACAGACCCCTCAAGGCACTCCCCATGCCCCAGAAAATGAAGATCGACTTCGTCTCGGATATCGCATGCCCATGGTGCGCGATCGGCCTTGGTGGCCTCGACCGCGCGTTGGAACGCCTGCACGGTGTGATCGAGCCGGAGATCGTTTTCCATCCGTTCGAACTGAACCCCGCCATGCAGCCCGGCGGCGAGAATACCTTGGAACACGTGGTCGCCAAATATCGCATTCCTGTCGACGAAGCCCGCCAGAATCGCGAGCGCATCAAGGCACGCGCGGCGGCGGTGGGCTTCACCATGAATACGTCGGATGCGAGCCGCATCTACAACACCTTCGACGCGCATCGGCTGATCGCGTGGGCGGCGAGGGACGGGAAACAACACGAGCTCACCCGGCAGCTGTTCGGCGTCTACTTCACGGACCAGACCGATCCCGGCGACCATGACGCGCTCGTCGCGGCGGCCGAAAAGGCGGGGCTGGACCCAACGGAAGCGCGCGCGGTTCTCGAATCCGATCGCTACGCCGACGACGTGCGCCGGGACGAAGCCCTCTGGCAGAGTCGCGGTATCACGGGCGTGCCGGCCGTCATCGTCAACGACCAGTATCTGATTTCCGGAGGCCAGCCGCCCGAGGAATTCGAGCGGCAGTTACGCGGGATCGCCGAGGCTATGGCTTGATCGAGCCCGTCTCAGAGAGGTCGATCTCGATGCGGTGGTCGCCCCTGGTATCTGGTGCGATCGCTGTTGGGCACCTGCCGCCGTCGAAGCGGCAAGAGGCGATATGCGCACCGTGTCCGCGAAGGGCGACGGTCAACGTCGCCGCGCGGTAGCGGATACCTTCCAGCGTGGCCGGGCCGATGTCGGCGGGAAGCAAAGGCTCCACACGCAGGCCATCTTCTTCGGCATGCAGTCCGAAGAGGCCACTGTCGATGAGGCGCAGATAGGCGGTGGCGGACCACGTCTGGTCCTTCTCGGCGGGCCAGTGGTGGCCGGTCTGCCAGCCACCGTCCACGGCGCCGCTGCGGGCGTTGTAGATCTCCCAGAAACCGCCGCTTCGGATCGGCAACTCCGCCTGCTGCCGGAGCAGGGTGCCGAAACCTTCGGTGTCGCGGCGCATCGCGAGTGCACTGCCCCAGAATCCCTGGGTCATCGGCCACATGATGTTGTTGTGCCTGCCTGGACGTTCATCGCTGTATCGCGCGAAGGCCGGTGAGACGTCCTCGATGCCCCATGAAGCCACCGACGCGCCTCGGATGATGGCATCCGACCGCGGGCCATCGGCGAGGCCGAACAGTATGGTGAAGGAGAGACCCAGGCCCTCCTGGCTGTCGGCGGTTTCGAGTTCGATGCCTGGCGCATGCAGGTACCGGTATCGGCCTGTGGTGGCGTTCCAGAAGTGATTGTCGATCGCCGCTTTCAATGCGTTCGCCTGGGCCTGTAGCGCATCGGCATGGCCATCGCCGAGGGCGCGGGCCATCCGCGCGGCGCTCGCGTATGCCTCGTAGTGAATGGCGTTCGTGCTCAAGGCGGCGATGCGCGCGCTGGCCGGGTAGTCACCGACGAAGCTGCCCTTGCTTTCCGTGGCGTCGCTTACGCTTTGCGGATATCCCGATATGCCATCGTTGATGACCGAAGGACCGAGGAAGAGTCCCGATGCCGGATCGAAGGCCTTCGCGCGATGCGTGGCAAGCGTTCGTTCGGCGGCATCGAAGGCGATCGCAAGGAAGGCGCGGTCACCCGTGGCGAGGTAGTGATGCCAGGCGGCGACCACCCAGATCGCCTGGTCCCATTGCTGGTTGTCCTGGCGCACGATGTAGCCGCCATCGCTGCGATCGACCACGGCGAACAGCGTGTTCCGCGCCAACCCGGGCGCGAGCAGGTTCAGCGCGTTCCAACTGTTGATCGACGCGTCACGTGTCCATGCGGCCTCGTACCCGGCGCCGGCGCGCACCATGCGCGCCGGAGACCCCGTGAGCAGGCCGCTTTGCTGGTGGGCGCGGTCGGCATCCACCTGGTTGATGCGCAGCACGTTGTCCAGCGCCATGCGGTAGGCCTGTCCATAGAGCGCGTCGCTCTCGGGACGGGTGAACGTGATGCGCGGACCGTCGAAGGGATGTGTCACCGCGGGACGCGCGATGTCCTGCGAGGACGCGCACGCACCGAGAAGAACCGACAGGGCGAGCGTGGAAAGGCAGCGAAGCGGGGACAAGACGATCTCCAGCGTCAAGGCATCCGGCCGAGCGTAGCGTCTCGACGTCCCGACGGAAAGATTCATGCGGCTATCGGATGGCACTCCGATCGGTCCCGGATCGAGGTGACACGGACGTGACGCGTCAACTCGGTGAGAACTGCTTCAGCGGCTCGTAGGTGGCCCGATAGCTGCGTGGCGTGATGAACGGCATGAGCATGGTACGAAGCGCGTGGGGAAGGCGCGCCGCCTTCGACAGCCGATCCGTCATCGCCTGCACATGGGCCACCCGGTCCTTCCGGGCTTGCTCGAAGTGCGCGCCGATCGTCGCCATGTCATCGCTTTCGGCGACGATGGCGGCGAGTGCAAGCGCGTCTTCCATCGCCAGCGCCGCACCTTCCGCCCATACCGGGGCCGTGGCGTGCGCCGCGTCGCCCATGAGGACGACCCGGTCCTTCGTCCAGGTCGCGAGCCGCACTTCCTCGATGGGCGAGTGGTAGACGTCCTCCGGATGTGCCAAAGCCCAGTCCAGCACCTGGCGCACACGCTCGGGAAACGTCCGGAAGGCTTCGCCGAGGTGGCGATGATCGTTGCCGGGGATTCCTGTAGACCGGACGGTGACCCATCCATAGACCGTGGCGTCGTCGACCGGAAGCAACAGGATCATGCCGTGCTCGCCGGTCCACAGCGTCCATCCATCGATGCCGCCAGGATTGGGTGCCATGAAGCGCCAACTCGCCGAGGCGAGCCGGGCCGTCGTGGCGCCCTGCGACTCCATCGTCATCTCGCGCACGGTGGAACGGACGCCGTCGGCACCGACGAGCAGGCGAGCGGAGACCGTATCGCCGCCGGTCAGGCCCACCTGCACGGTAGCCGCTTCCTGCCGAATGGCCGCGATGGTGGTGCCGAAGCGGATGGCCGGCGCGTCGAGGCCGTCGCCGAGCATCGCCATGAGATCCGCGCGGCGCACGGCGCGTGGACGCATGGTTTCACCCCAGAAGGCGTCTTCGTCGATGGTGGCCAGGAGGCGATCGCCGCCCGTACGGTATTCACGCTTGCGCACGGGATGTCCCAACCGCTCGATGGCATCCGTCAGGCCCAGCCGCCGGAGCGCGGCGATGGCGTTGCCGGGAAGATTGATGGCAAGGCCACCATCGGCCGCCTGCGGACTCCGTTCGAGCACCAGGGAATCGATCCCTCGCTGCCTGAGGGCGCGCGAGGTGGCCAGACCGGCGATGCCACCACCTACGATGACGATCGGCTGCGAATCGGTGGATGCCATGGGGGAGGCTTCTTGCTGGGGACGACTCGCGATTCTGCCCCACCCATGCGCGACGGCACACACCCCTTTTGGGGCTGGACAATCGGAAAGTTCAGTACTGGTACTGCAAGGTCACCCCGATGGTCCGTGGCTGGTTGAGCGCGACGCGGCGCGTCGTCGGCAGGTCGGCCGAGATGGCGACCGGCAGGTCGGTCTCGCCGCGCTTGTCGAACAGGTTCGTGGCGTAGAACGAGATATCGAAGCCGTTACGACCTTCCACGCCCACGCGGACGTTGGTGGTGGCGAACCCCTTGCGGCGATAGAACGGACTCTCGCGGTCGTACAGGAAGTTCGAATCACCCACGTAGCTGACGTCGGCACGCATGAAGCCGTCGTACTGCGCGTTGACGTGCCGGCGATACTCGGCCGCCAGCGACCCGGTGAAGCGAGGCACGTTCACGAGGCGGTCGCCATCCTTCGCCGAGGTGCCGGGCACGTCGTTCTTCAGGTGCGCGTCGTTGTAGCTGAAACCGGCGCTCAACGTCACCGCGTTGATGGGCAGGAACTTCATTTCCAGCTCGGCACCCTGGCTCACTGCCTTACCGAAGTTGGCGGTGATGTTGTAGCCGCAACCGAGCACGATCTGCTGCTGAACGTGGTCCCAGTCGATATGGTAGACGGATGCGTCGATCAGCAGCCGCCGGTCCAGCCATGCGCTCTTGAAACCCAGTTCGTAGTTCCACAGGGTATCCGGGTTGTACTTGTTCAACTGCGACTGGCTGAGGCCCAGCCCGGCCACTTCCGAACCGCACAGCGCCGCCGGTGCCGGATTGTTCGGGCCGCCAGGGCGATAGCCCTCGGAGGCCGTGACGTAGACCATGTTCTCGGGGCTGACCTGGTACTGCAGCGTGAATTTCGGCGTGCTGCCGTAATCCTTCGAGCTGCTGCGCACGGTGCTCGGGCCACCATTGAGCAGGCCGTCGCCACTCTGCGAAAAGCCCTGCTTGACCTCGAAGGCACGGATGCCAGCGCTGGCCTTCAGCTTGTCCGTGATGTTCCAGGACAACTCACCGAACACGGCGTATTCCTTGAGCGTGGCGTTACGTGCGCCCTGGTAGATCGTCGAGTACGCCGGGAAGGGCGTGTCGAAGGTCTGGTTGAATCCGCCGGGATAGGGAATGGACGAGGCCAGCGGCGCGCGGACGTCGTGATAGAACGCGCCGAGGATCGCCTGCACGGGGCCATCGAACTTGCTGGTCGCCCGCACTTCCTCGGTGAATTCCTTGTTCTTGTAGCTACCGTACATCGTGGTGGGGTAGACACTCGGCAGGCCGAAGAAGTAGTTGATGACCTTGGAGCTGTCGTCCCGGATGTTGACGTTGCGTGTGAAGTACGAGCTCGACGACATCAGCTCGAACGCATCGAACTGCTTGTGGATCGCGATGTTCGAGATCGTCGATTCCTGTACGTTGGTTTCGTTGACGTCGCGTACCTGGTACGGATTGTCGAGCGTCGCGGGAATCTTGTCGTACGTGAACGGCGATCCCAGCTTGGAATACTGGTAGATGATGCTGGGCGTGATCGTCAGCGTATCGTCCGGCTTGATGAGCATCGCCACGCGCGCGCCATAGGTCGTGTACGTGTTGACGTTGTCCTTCTTCTTGCCGTCCGGATCGGCCTCGAGGTAATTGGACGGAGAGATCTGATAACGGTCGATATAGCCGTCGTCGCGGCGATAGTACGCGGACACACGCAGCGCGACCTTGTCCTTGAGCAAGGGGACGTTGAGCACCCCGTTGACGTTGGCGTTGGGGCCGCCGTGGTACGTACCCGAGACATCGGTCTTGATGCGGGCCTCGACAAAATCCAGGTCCGGCTGATTGGTCACGTACTTGACCGTGCCACCCATGGAGCTGGAACCGTAGATGGTGCCCTGCGGACCGCGCAGTACCTCGACGCGCTCGATGTCGAACACCGAGGGATCGATGACGCCTCGCGTCGACAGCAGCGCGGCGTTGCTCGATGCCGCGATGGGCACGTCGTCGAGGTAATAGCCCACCGTCGCGGCGGAGCCCGCACTCGACGAGATACCGCGGATGATCAGGTTGTTCGATCCAGGACTCGAGGAAGC
>Ga0182006_1000666_pt1 | contig 24108 bp, 18 predicted proteins | sample Sormic07211104_1_FD_123022 | JGI IMG/M metagenome (GOLD analysis project Ga0182006, IMG submission 123022) | Rhizosphere microbial communities from Sorghum bicolor, Mead, Nebraska, USA - 072115-104_1 MetaG | ecosystem: Host-associated > Plants > Roots > Rhizosphere | place: USA: Nebraska...
AACTGACGCTGATGTAATTTTAATAGGGGCTGGCATCATGAGTGCAACCCTGGGTGTTTTGTTAAAACAATTAGAACCCAATTTAAGCATAGAAATTTACGAACGTTTAGATATTGCGGCGGCAGAAAGTTCTGACGCCTGGAATAATGCTGGAACGGGACACTCTGCTTTTTGCGAATTAAACTATACACCCGAAAAGAAGGATGGTACAATCGAAATTAAAAAGGCGGTTCAAATTGCAGAACATTTTGAAGTTTCTAAGCAATTTTGGTCATATTTAGTGAACAAGGGATTGGTTTCTGATCCTTGTAATTTTATCCGCAATATTCCTCACATGAGTTTTGTTTGGGGAAAAAAGAATGTAGATTACCTTAAAAAACGCTACGACGCATTAACGCAATGCGATCTGTTTAGCGATATGCAATATACCGAGGATGCCGGGCTTGTACAAAACTGGGCACCCTTAATTATGGATGGCCGTAAAAAAGGCGAGAAAGTTGCAGCAACAAAAATGGATCTGGGAACTGATGTTAATTTTGGAACCTTAACCCGTGATATGTTTAACAACTTAAAGGAACAAAGTAATGTTAATCTGTATTTCAATCACGAAATCCGCGACCTGAAAAAGAATAAAGACGGCAATTGGATCGTAAAAGTAAAAGATTTAGAAACCGGCGATAAACGCAAACGTGTAGCTAAATTTGTATTTGTCGGCGCCGGTGGCGGTTCTTTACCATTATTGGAAAAATCGGATATTCCTGAAGGAAAAGGTTTTGGCGGTTTCCCCGTAAGTGGGCAATGGCTGAAATGTACCAATGAAGAAATTATCAAAAAACACCATGCAAAGGTATATGGTAAGGCTGCAGTTGGTGCGCCACCAATGTCGGTTCCACACTTAGATACCAGAATGATTAATGGCAAACAGGCATTATTGTTTGGGCCGTATGCTGGTTTCTCTACCAAATTCCTTAAAAATGGCTCATTCCTGGATTTACCAAAATCAATTAAATTTAATAACATCCGTCCGATGCTCTCTGCTGGGTTGCATAACCTCGATTTAACAAAGTATTTAATAGAGCAGGTTAGGCAGTCGCCAGAAGATAGACTGGAAGCGTTGAAAGAATATTTACCAACTGCCGAACTTAAAGATTGGGAACTGGAATATGCAGGGCAGCGTGTTCAGGTGATTAAAAAAGACGAAAAACAAGGAGGTATTTTAGAGTTTGGAACCGAGGTAGTAAGTGCAGCTGATGGTTCTATTGCGGCTTTGCTGGGCGCTTCTCCTGGTGCATCAACAGCTGTTTCTATCATGCTCGATTTATTAAACCGGTGCTTTGCAGAAGATTTAGCTACCGACGAATGGCAAGCTAAAATCAGAGAAATGATCCCAACCTATGGAAAAGCCTTAGCTCAGGACCCAGAACTTTGCAAAGAAACCAGAACAAGAACATCGAAAGTATTGAAAATAGAAAATGCTGTAATAGCTTAATTGAAACAACGATATATCTTATACAAAGTCCTGATGTAAATCGGGACTTTTTTGTTTTAGGTATTTCCATGGTCTGTGTCCGCACAGACCATAATGGTATAGGTAATTGATCATTTGCATCACCAAACGTTCCTACGGAACGAACACAAATAACAAAATGTTATTTGCTACCTACCATTCGTCCCGAAGGGACGGCCGATACGCCACATTAGCTATCTGTTATCATACTTACCTTATGGGTGGTTCATGAGTAACATTGTTAAGATTGGTTTTCTTTCGTTCCGTTAGGAACGTTTCACAGGTAACATTTGGAGGAGAAAGATTTTTTTCGTTCCGTAGGAACGTTTGGTGTTCTCTTCACAGACCCTAAAGGAATAAACCTGATGGGAACGACAGTGCACAGCAGGACTACCGTACCCAATAGCAAACGGAACCTTGCTTTTCAAAATAATATGGCAGATATCCTTACCACGCAAAAGAGGGTATCCAATTGCTTGAATACCCTCTTTTGTGAAAAATACTTTATGGTTAAGCCGCAATTATTTCTGCAACTTCATCGGCAGAAATATCACTGTGCGATGCTTCCAATACACACTCGCCATCTTTAATTAATAAGATCTGTGGCGACTGGTGTGCTACCTGAAACACTTCGGCGATCTGATTGGAAATATCACGATAGCTAATTAAATCTAAAAAGTAAAGTTTTGTGTCTGCAGGAATGATGTCCCAATCAATTTCGAAGTTCTTTTTAGCCATTAAACTAATTGAGCAACGTGTGCTGTGCTTAAAAATAAGGCTAAAACCGCTTGCATTCTTGATCTCGTCAAGCTGTTCTATTGAAGTTAAGTTAACCCAAGTCATGATATTATACGTATTGTTTTACAGGACAACAATTACAGTTGAATAAAGTTCTGTAAATGACCTGAATATGAGATTACAAATAAGGTAGATTAATTCCTTCTGCGTTTTCCTTCTGGATAAGATCCGTAAGCAGGACAAAGTTTAGAAGAACAAGATTCTAAAATGGTAATGGTGCAAAACACCGCCAATAATAAAATGGCTACTTTTTTCATCTGCATAAGTTGGTTTCAATGGTAATGAAGCGATCATGAACTAGTTATGATGGTTTCATTGGGATCTGTTAATTTTTAAACTTCTAAGTTACAAATAATTATTAAAACGCAAGTTTAAATTTGAGCCGAAAAATCAGCCATTTTAATGGCAGTAATTGCAGCCTCATCTCCTTTATTGCCATGTTTTCCGCCAGCACGGTCTTGTGCCTGCTCTAGGTTATTGGTGGTTAAAACCCCAAAAATAACCGGTTTACTGTACTTAATGCCAACATTGGTTATACCCTGTGCCACTGCATCGCAAATAAAATCGAAATGTTTTGTGTCGCCCTGAATCACACACCCTAAACAGATTACGGCATCTATATCGCTTCTTTTGCTCAATAGAATTTCTGCACCACCTGTTAATTCAAAACTTCCCGGTACAGGTAAAGAAATTATATTTTCTTCAGCAACACCATTAGCTAACAATGTTTTTAATGCACCATTGTATAAAGCACCGGTAATTTCGGCATTCCACTCGGCTACAATAATTCCGAATGTATAGTTAGCTCCACTCGGAACTGTTGTGTGAGAGAAATCAGATAGATTTTTTAATTGTGTTGACATGGGGCAAAGATAATGTTATGCTTCGAATGTTAAAAACCTTAATGTTTGTTACTTGTAACATTTAGTTCAGTTATGGTTAGATTAGTAAAACAATCAGATAAAATTTTAACCGCTTATGGAATTTTTACGTTCTGCCCATCTATATTAAAACGCAAAGCCATCTTATGAACATATCATTACGTATCCCCGCTTTATTTCTTTTTACCTTTTTGTTTGCCTTCAGTGTTTCTGCTCAGCATAAATATACGCTGGCCGATTTTTATCGGGTTGACTCTCTTGTTAACCAAGCCAAACCCAAGGATGCCCTGACTTTGATCGAAAAAATAAATCAAGCGGCACAGAAAGAGAACAATGCGCCATTGCTGATTAAATCGGTCATCTATAGGATGATGTTTCAAAGCTATTTGGAAGAAAATGCCTTTGATAAAATTCTGGTTAACCTGCGCACAGATATCAGCAATGCCAAACAACCCGAAAAAAGCATTTTACAGTCGCTTTTAGCCGAAATATACTGGAATTATCTGCAACAAAATAGATGGCAAATTGGATCGCGAACACAAGTACAGGGCGATATTGGCAATGACATTAAAACCTGGAGCATTAAAAAACTAAACGAAGAAACGATAAAATACTACCTGTTATCGTTAAAAGAAGCCAAAATTTTGCAGCAAACTAAAGTTGATGTTTTGGATGCCGTTTTGGCGGGTGATAAAAATAACCGGAATTACAGGCCAACGCTGTATGACTTGCTTGCACACCGTGCCATCGATGTTTTTAGCAACACGCAGATTAACCTTACACAATATGATGACGACGCTATTGATATGAACGATGCCGCTTGGTTTGGCAACAGACAGGATTTTTTAGCGATGAAGCTCACAGATGATAGTACATTGTTTAAACCGCAAGCCTTACTGTTATTTAAAAACCTGATCAGATTTCATCAAAGCAGTAATAACTTTTCGGCATTGGCGGATGTTGATTTAAAACGTTTAAAATTTATACAACGAAATTTTAGTGGCGATAATCAGGAATTATACAATAACGCTTTGAGTAATTTAGCCGAACAAAGCACCCAAACCGAAGTTTATACCGATATTTTATATGAACAGGCACTTATGCATAAAAATGCGCAATTGCCTGTTGATACCAACAGACAAAATCTTTTAACAGCCGTTGCTTTAGCCAAAAAAGCTGTTGAGGCCTATCCTAAAAGTATCGGTGCGCGAAATGCAGAAAATTTAATCAGGCAGATTAAAAGCAGCGAATTATCCACTAAAATAAAAGGATATATCCAGCCAGATAAACCTGCACAGTTATATTTATCATATAAAAATACAGATACAGTACATATCAGGCTATTTAAAGCACCCGAACCTCAAAATGATTACGAACAGTTTAAAAACAAAGATGGCTTTTTAGCTTTTTTCAATCAAAATAAAGTAATCAAAAAATGGTTTGTGATAGTGCCGAAAACCAGTGATTACCAAAGCCATACCTTAATTGATAAAATAGACGGTTTACCCTTTGGTAATTATACCTTGGTTGCCCAAACTGTTAACCGCGAACAAAAAGATACTGTTTATAGCAATATTAATTTTAAGGTTACTGCAATGGCTGTAATCAACAGGCGCAATATTGAAAAACATGAATATTTTGTTAGCCAGCTGAGCAACGGTGCACCATTAAAAAATGTTAAAATTCAACAGCAAAGATATGATTACAACAAGCGGAAATACATTAATGGCGATTTAATTACCACTAATGAAAATGGTTATGCAACTACAACTGAAACCGACAGGAGTATGTCTTTTGCGGTGGCTACTTTCGGAAAAGATGAATTGAAAGTAAACATCAATAATTATAACAGCTATCGGGATGACGATGATAAAGAACGTGTAATTCTTTTTACTGATAGACCTATTTATCGGCCGGGTCAAACCATTTACTATAAGGGGATATGCTTGCAATCGGAAGATGGCAAAAATAAAATTGTGGCAAATAAGGTAATTGAGGTTTTTTTTAACGATGCCAATGGTAAGGAAATAGCAACAAAAAATGTTACCAGCAATGATTATGGTACTTTTCAGGGCTCGTTTAGTATACCAATGGGGAAACTAAACGGTAATATGGAGATCGAAACCGATTATGGACGTATTAATGTGCAGGTTGAAGAATATAAACGCCCAACTTTTGAAATCGTTTTTGATAAGCCCAACCAAAAATACAAATTAAACGATAGTATTAAAGTACATGGTAAAGCCACTGCTTTTTCTGGATATTCAGTAAACAATGCGAAAATAAATTATAAGATTTTCCGCAGGGCAATCTATGATTATCGGTCAAATGATGTGCAGTATGCAGCAATTTATGGTTCAAGGGGCTTCGAGAGGCAGCAAATTGCTATTGGCAGAACAAATACCAAACCGGGTGGTAAATTCGATATTACCTTTTTTGCAAAGGCCACCAATACCAAACAAAATTATAGCTACGAAATTGAAACTGAGGTAACAGATTTAAATGGCGAAACCCGAACGAAAACCACAACTATAAATGTGGGACAAAAAGATATCAATCTTAATATCAGTGCCGAGCAGGTCATTTATGTAAGCAACAAAACCGATAGTATCCCATTCTGGGTAACCAATTTAAACAATGAACCCATTAAAGCGAATGTTAAGGCAGAATGGAGTTTGTTGCAGGCGCCATCCAGGTTAATGAACAAGAGTCCGTTTTATGCCGAAAACTATGCATTAAGTAAAGAGGAGTTTATTAAGTATTTTCCTGATGAGGATTATAATAACGAACTCGAAGTAGCCAAATGGCCCATAAAATCGGTAGAATTAAGGCAAAGCCCGACGGCCAAAAATGGTCGGGGGAGTTTAATCTTCAATCAGAAAAATCTAAAACCAGGTTATTATAAAATCAATTTAATAGCCATAAATGAGCAGAACGATACCATTAGCGTAGATAAGTATTTAGTTATTTATAAGGAAGAGCCGGCAACGATACAATCGAATATCGAATGGATTGCCGCTGAAGTAAGTGTAATTAAACCGACAGAAAGTGCTGTTTTCCGCTTGGCAGGCTTAGCAGATAACAGCAGGGCTTATTATGAAGTTTATTATCGTGATAGTATAGCCGAAAGGGTATGGCTTAATCTATCACCAAAGCAAAGTTTTGTTAAAATTAAACCGAAAGGTAATTACGAGGATGGTTTTGCCGTACAGTTTACCATGGTACATCAAGGTATGATATACAGTTCTATGCAACAGGTTAAAATTATAGATCCGAAAAAAGAGTTAGATATCAAATTTTTAACCTTTAGAAATAAACTGCAGCCCGGAGAAAAGGAGAGTTGGAAGCTGCAGATCAGTAATAAAAATGGCGAGAAACAGATGGCCGAAATGGTAGCTACGCTATACGACGCAAGTTTGGACGACTTGAAAAGAATGGATTGGAACACGCATTTACCTACAGGCTTTAACTATTATTTTTACACTTGGAACTTCAATGTAAATGATGTCGCTAACGCAGGTTATTTATGGTTTTTACGATCTGAAAATAATTATGGCGTAATTACACGTGGTTACGAAAACCTTAATTTATTCGGTTACAATTACTATGGTGGCTACAACTATAGCTACCGTAATTACATAAATAATCTGAAAAGGCCGAAAAAAAGAGGCTTATCTCCTGAGGCTGTTCAGAAATTAGCTGAGTTGGCCAATGGTAAATTAACCTATGGGGTGGTATTCGATGAACATGGTGAAATTTTACCAGGTGTACAGGTGAAATCGGGCAAAACAGTAACCACTACTAATGTTTTTGGTATTTATACCATTGATGCTAAAGCAGGAGAAACATTGAGTTTTGCTTTTATAGGTTTTAAAAACCATTCTATAAAAATAGGCGCTAAAAAGCGGATTGATGTGACACTGAAAGAAGATGGGCAAGCTTTAAATGAGGTGATGGTTACCGGATACGGAGCACAAAAAAAACAAAACATGACTGGTTCGGTTGTTCAAATTAGAGGGATGTCAACCTTGCAAGGGAAGGCTGCCGGATTAAGTGTTGAAGCACCCACAGTTGAAAAACTAAAGGGGGCTGTTTCTGGCAATAGGGCTGAAGATACTTCAGTCTTTGCAATGGCTGATGAAGATAAATCAACAACAGTACGTCAGGAAGTGGAAGCACTTAAATACAAAAAACTTGACATCACGGCACGTACCAACTTTAACGAACTCGCATTTTTTTATCCACAATTGTTAACCGATGCCAATGGCGAAATCAAGATCGAGTTTACCATTCCGCAGAGTTTAACACGCTATAAAATGATGGGTTTTGCACATACCAAAGATTTAAAAACGGCATCGATCACCAACGAATTGGTTACCCAGAAACAGTTGGCCATTGCGGTTAATGCACCACGTTTTTTCCGTGAAGGGGATACCATTTTATTAAGTGCCAAACTAAATAACCTGGCTGGCAAAAAACTTATCGGCAATGCCAGTTTAGCACTTACCGATGCCTTAACCGCTAAGCCGATCCAGATTTTTGGAGCAAACGAAAAAACAGAAAAAACTTTCGAAGTTGATGATGCAGGTAATACCGTTTTAAAATGGACATTAATTATTCCATCCGGTATTAGTGCCATAACCTATAAAGTTTTGGCCCAAAGTGGCAAGTTTAGCGATGGTGAAGAAAATACCATTCCGGTTTTGGCAAACTCAATGTTGGTTACCGAAAGTATGCCTATGAACGTGCGTGGTAATACAACTAAAACTTTCGATTTTGAGAAGCTGGAGAAATCAGGAGCTTCAAAAACCTTGCGCAACCAAAGTTTAACTTTTGAGTTCACCTCAAATCCCATCTGGTACGCCGTGCAGGCATTGCCTTATTTGATGGAATACCCCTATGAGTGCGCTGAGCAAACTTTTAGCCGGTTTTATGCCAATAGTTTTGCAACAGGTATTATTAATTCCTCGCCAAAAATTAAAACCGTTTTCGAACAATGGCAAAATACAAATAATGGCGAAGCCCTCTTATCTAACCTGGAAAAAAACCAGGAGCTCAAATCAATTTTGTTAGAAGAAACACCTTGGGTACGTAATGCCGATAATGAAAACGAGCGTAAAAAACGTTTGGCCATACTTTTCGATTTAAATAGAATGACTTACGAGTTGAAAAACAACTTCGAAAAGTTAGAGAAAATGCAATTTAATAATGGTGCCTTTCCTTGGTTTAACGGCATGCAGGAAGATCGGTACATCACACAGCACATTGTTTTAGGGATGGGCCGGTTAAAAAAACTGAAACTGATTGACGAAAAAGCTTATCCTAATTTTAATGTAATGCTTAACAAAGCCATTATTTATTTAGATGCACAGCTGGTTAAAGATTATAAAGATGAAGTGAAAGGAAAACGTTTTGCCTATTTACCGTTGCACTATCTATTTGCTAGAAGCTACACCAATCAAAAAAATAACAATGCAGATTTTTTAAAGGCCAAAGATTTCTATCTGAAAAAATTAATAGCGGGCTGGAAAACTTTTGATACTTACCAGTTGGCACAGACCGCCTTGGTTTTAGATAGAAACGGTAATGAAGTGGAAGCCAAAAAAATCATTACACTATTAAATCAAACGGCTCAGCAAAATGACGAACTCGGTATGTACTGGGCTACCAATAAAGCAGGCTTGTGGTGGTACCAAAGCCCGATAGAAACACAGGCTTTATTAATAGAGGCTTTCGACGAGGTGACTAACGATGCCAGATCGGTGGAGGAAATGAAAATCTGGTTGCTTAAAAACAAACAGACCAACGATTGGAAAACAACCAAAGCTACTGCTGCTGCCTGTTATGCATTGTTAATGAAAGGTACCGACTTATTAAGTCAAAGTAATGATCCTGAAATTATGATCGGAAATCAAAAAATAGCCGATTTACAACAGCCGAATGCCACAAAAGAAGCCGGAACGGGTTATCAAAAATTAACTATTGCAGCGGCTAATGTAAAACCAGAAATGGGGAAAGTACAGGTTAAAAACAATAACCAAACCATAGCCTGGGGCGCATTGTACTGGCAATATTTTGAGCAACTGGATAAAATTACTCCGGCCAATACAGGTGTTAAAATCAACAAGCAATTATTTATCCAAAAAGCTAGCGCAAAAGGCGATGTTTTAATTCCGCTTACTGCAACCAATATTTTGGCTCCTGGCGATTTATTGAAAGTGCGTATTGAAATTTATTGTGATCGGGATATGGAATATATTCATTTGAAAGATATGCGCTCATCGGGTTTTGAACCTGTAAACGTAATCTCTAGGTATAAATATCAGGATGGTTTGGGTTATTATGAAAGTACAAAAGATGCTTCAACCAATTTCTTTATCAGTTACATGCCTAAAGGAACCTATGTATTTGAATATCCCCTGCGGGTTACGCATGCCGGAAATTTTTCAAATGGAATTACCGCTTTGCAAAGCATGTATGCACCTGAGTTTACCACACATTCTGCAGGGATAAGGGTAAATGTAAAACCTTAAGATGTTGGCCGTCACGCTGAATTTATTTCAGGGTCTAACCAACGAAGCACAAGTGGTTGTATCATAAATATAGATTTGTCATCCTGAGCTTGTCGAAGGACCTGCTTAAATACTCTTTAAGTTGTTTCGACAAGCTCAACATGACATCATCTGAGGTGAAATCGCCTTTATGATACAACCTCTTAATTACATTAAGTAAGTTTAATATTGGTATAGGTTGCCCCGATAGGGATAATTTTTTCTCCAATCCAAATTTGGCTGCGGTCAAATTTGGAGATTTTATTTTTAGCTACAATAAAAGCCCGGTGGCAGCGGATAAAATCTGCTTTTGGCAACAGTTCAGCCAAATCGTTAATGGTAATCCTTGAGCTTAAAAGTTTGTTTTTTAGCTGGATCTGGGTATAGTTGCCTGAGGCCTCCACATAAAGAATTTCGTCCAACTCTACTTTAATCTGCTCGTAACCGTCCTTTACGAAAATATATTCTGTTTTTGTTCCCTGCTTCTGGTTGCGCAGGTTAAAGAGTTCCTGGGCTTTATTGCAAGCCTTTAAGAAACGAGAAAGTGAAAAAGGTTTTAACAGATAATCGACAGCATCAAGCTCAAAACTCTGCACAGCATGCTCCGTATAGGCCGTGGTAAAAATAACCATTGGGGGCTTGCTCAAACTCTTTAAGAAATCAATACCACTGATATCTGGCATTTTGATATCCAGAAAAATTAAATCAACCTTGTTTTGCTGAAGATAGCTGATGGCCGCAAAGGCATCGGTAAAAGTTTGTTGCAACGTTACAAATGAAACTTTTGAGGCGTGTGATTGTATAATCTCTAGTGCAATCGGTTCATCATCTATAGCAATGGCAATCATTTTGTATTTGTGTTGGTGGATGTCAGGCGGGGCGTAGTCAAAGCCCATTACTTAGCAAAATTCGTATGGCTCGTAATGTTTTTACAAATGGATAGTTCTTTAAGTTTATCCCAGTTATCGTTTATAATGGCCTCTTTCTTTTTTCTGGACCAGCCTTTAACTTGTTTTTCAAAGCTAATCGCTTCATTAATATCTTCAAAATGCTCGCAAAATACTAAAACTAGCGGTCTTTTTGTTGAAGTATAGCAAGTTGGATTTATAGCATTATGATGTTCATATAACCGTCTATTAATATCATTAGTAACCCCTGTGTAATATGAATTATCAGCACATTTTAGAATATAAACGGTGTAGGAATTCATATTTTTATTTTGACTTGTCGGTACTTCGTCTTTGCTTTATACTAACACGTGGTGTCATCCTGAGCGGAGTCGAAGGACATTTTAAATATAATAAAATCAAGATTAATCCTAACAGATATTTTGAGCTACTGCCCTTCGACTACGCTCAGGGTGACAGTCGCAGATAAATTATCATTTATATTGACATAACAAATTATGGGTTACCATAAGCAAAGCCGAAGGACTAATCCAACGTCAAAGTTAAATGAATAAAAAACTCATTGGCACTTTCGCGGATAATCAATTCGTGTTTTCCATAATAAAGTAATGATAAACGTTGTTTAACATTTTCTAGTCCGATACCACTTTTTAATTTTTCCGGATCGTTATCTGCCTTGATGTAAATGCTATTGCTTACATCAAAATATAAAGTTTTTTCTTTGGTTTGCAGTGTAATCTTAATGTACGAAGGCTGTTGAAGGCTGATACCATGTTTAAATGCATTTTCAATAAATGGAATCAACAGCATCGGCGTAATATGTAAGTTATTTAACTGTTCTTCAATATGCGTATCGATCCTGATATCTGCAGAGCGAGAGGTACGGAGCTTTTGCAAATCAATATAATTGTTCAGGTATTCTACCTCGCGGGTTAACGAAATTTTATCCTGGGTATTTTCATGGAGCATAAAACGCATCATATCGCCCAGTTTCTGGATCCCTTCGCCTGTTCTTTCTGCATTTTCCTGCAAAGCTGTTCCAAACAGTGTATTTAAAGCATTGAACAAGAAGTGCGGATTGATCTGCGATTTTAAGAAATTAAGGTTTGCATCCGATTTACCCAACTCCGTTTTAAGCATCTGGATTTCGCTGAGTTTTTCAAATTTATGCTTGTAAACATACCAGGCAGATGGCGTAGTAATACACATTAAACATATTGCATTTAAAATTAAAGTAATGGGTACGGCTTCGCCATTGCGCATAAAGGGGATTAAGACTATGAAGAGTAGCAGCGAAATGATAATGGTTAAGCCTACATTTCCCCAAAAATACCGACCAAAACCTTTAAAATTCTTTCTGAGATTTGGAATGATGTAATAAATAGCACAAAAGGCAAAGAAAATATTTACGGGTGGTACAATTAGCCAGATAATCAATATTTCGTGATCGATCTTTAAAGAAAGTATTGCTGCAAATACCATGAGCGAAACCAACCAGACTTTAGTTGAAATAAAAATTTCTGGAATGATGTTGTTATTGTAATGCTTTAAAAAGGAAATTCTTTTTAGTAGTTCTAAACCCCGCTCATTAAAATATGCGTAGGCATTAAAAAGCAGATAGAGAAAAAAGATATATGTAAAAGCCTCTCCAAAAAAGATACCGTAGGCATTTTCGATGTTATTATATTCTAACAGTCGGTAAGCTTGAGAATAGGTGTTAAAAACCATCCATGCAATAACTGAAAACGATGTTACCAAAATGCTAAGAATAAGATTAAGTGCGATATTTTTTCTGTTTGCCAGTTGAGGCATGAAGCAAAAATTGAACAATAAAAAACTGATATATAAAATGCTGATCTTAAATACTTCAGGTACAAAGAAATTCGATATTACACTATAATCGATTTGGCTTTCTTCAAAACGATACGAATTACCCCTGTTATAAACGGTAGAGGAACAAATACTGATCAATGCCAGAATATATAGTGTTGTAGAAATCCAAAACTCAAGCTGGTTGATGTTTTTGGTTTTTATTGTTGACGGGTTGCCTGAAAGAATTACCATTTGTTTTAGTTTATACCACAATTTTACGAAGAGAATTTACATCTATGTTTAAAATGTGATGGATGAGCTAAAAAATGTGATGAATGAACAGGATTTTTAGGATTATTTGATTTTAAGATCGAGTTTTTCGTTTGTTGTGCAATTAGATGTTACCATATGATTGGCGACTGAATTGATACCCAAATGAATAATAACGATTCGTGTCAGATAGAAATATTGGACACCACATCCATCGCCACAATAAAACAAGGATCTCAAAATATTAAGCATAAAGCTAAACAGTTTATTAACTTTGCTTTTACATTCATTCATCATCAAATATTCACTCATTCAAAATTCATTCATTCAATATGACCGTTTACGGAATTCCAAATTGCAATACAGTTAAAAAATCGCTCGATTGGTTAAAAGCACATCAGGTTGATTTTGAATTTCATGATTTCAAGAAAAAAGGCATTACAACTGAAAAATTAAATGAATGGTGTAATACCTTCGGCTGGGAAACGGTATTAAACCGCAAAGGTTTAACCTGGAAAAAACTCACTAAAGAAGAGCAGGCTAAAATTGATAACCAGGATTTGGCAATGGCTTATTTAAAAGAAAATACCAGCGCCATAAAACGCCCGATTATTGAGCAAAACGACAAAGCCATATTAATTGGGTTTGATGATGACAATTATTTAAAAACACTAGCCTAATTCAATTGTTTTAATGTTAAAGTTTGTTAAATGCAGCTTTTAAATGTCGAACTAAGTTACTTTTGAATATGTACAAACTGATCATTTTTCTATTGCTTGCCTTGCCAGTTGGTGTTTTTGCACAAACGGTAACTACAGGTACGGTTTTCGATTACTCGAAAAAAACGCTCTCTCTTCCTGGTGTTAGCATCAGAAATCTGAACAGCAAAAAATCAACCAGTACAAATAAAGAAGGTAAGTATACCATTAGTGCCAATATTGGCGATCTTTTAGAGTTTTCTGCCGTAGGCTACCATACCGATACACTGTACTTAACCAACCTGTTAAATAGAACAATATATCTTCCGGTTAAAACGAACAGTTTAAAAGATGTAGATATTACAGCAGTGCGGATGAATAGTCAGGTTACAGATGCCAAAGATCCATTGGCCGAAAAATATACGCTATTGAGTACAGGTGGAAACCTAAACCGTAAACGTATGACCGACAAGGTTGGGGGCTTAAACCTAAACCTTGGCTATGGTAAATATAAAAGACAACAACGAAAAGAGGCCGATTTGGAGGAAAAAGAAATGTATCTCCAGGAAATTGATGAGAACTTTACCGCTAAGGCCATTACAGATATGACCAAACTAGAGGGGGAGGAACTTAAAAACTTCATGATTATTTATCGCCCTTCGGTAGAGACAGTAAAGGCAGAAAGGCCATACCGTTATGCTTATTATATATCCCGTGCCTTTGTCGCATGGAAAAAATTAACCCCGCAAGAAAGAAAACTGCAGGATTTGCCCAAATTAAAAGCGAATTAATAAATACTAGTTACCCCGACCTGTAGGAAAGATGCTGACTATGTAGTAGCTACAAGACAATTGAAAATACTATTTCTACTTGTAATAATTCAGCATGCCATAGCGTTAGGAAAGGAAATTAAAATTAACAGATACGAGTAAATATTGATCGAGTTAAAGTTTAAAAAGCCTTTTTAACTACATTATAGCCATTATTGGTAACATTATAACCACATATCAATCTATATGTGGTTATTTTTTATATTTACCGCCTGATTACAACCTTATTATTATCATGAAATTGACTAAACTAATAACTTTTTGTTTAGTTTGTTGTGTTTTTGCCTTTTCTGCATCGGCTCAACAAGCTACAACACCGGCACCAGCTACCAATTATAATCCTGCTGAAGCCTTTGGACCATTATTTTATACACAAAACGGGAATGAATTCCGCTCTGCAATTGGGGCACCCGGCCCAAAATATTGGCAAAACCGCGTTGATTACAACATTACCGCTAGCCTCGATGAAACAAAGAACATGGTTACGGGTACCATTACCATTACTTACAAAAATAACAGTCCCGATAAATTGCCTTATTTATGGCTGCAGTTAGACCAGAATACTTTTAAAGAAACTTCACGTGGCTATGCTATTACGCCAGCGCGTAGCCGTTATGGTGCACAAGGTGAAAAATTTGATGGTGGTTATAAAATCCAGAACATCAGTGTATCGCAAAAAGCTGCTGCTGTAAAATTTACTTCTTTGGTAGAAGATACGCGCATGCAGATCCGTTTAGACCAACCAATGGCAGCCAATGGCGATATTGTAACGATTAAAATGGATTATTCTTTTGTTATACCAAAAGAGGGGTCAGATAGAACAGGACATTTAACTACAAAAAACGGTGAAATTTTTGCCATTGCACAGTGGTTTCCACGCATGTGTGTATATGATGATGTAATTGGATGGAATACTTTGCCATATTGGGGCGGCGGTGAATTTTATTGCGAGTATGGCGATATTAATTTTGCCATTACCGCACCGGCAAGCCATATTGTAATGGGCTCGGGCGAATTATTAAACCCTGCCGAAGTTTTTACGCCAGAACAATTAAAAAGATGGAATGCAGCTAAAGCCAGCGATGCTACCGTTCACATCCGTACAGAAGAGGAGGTAACAGATCCAAAATCCCGTCCGACAAAAGATAAATTAACCTGGAGATTTAAAATTGTAAATGCACGCGATGCGGCCTGGGCTTCATCTAAATCTTTTGTGTTAGATGCCGCAAGAATCAATCTGCCAAGCGGTAAAAAATCTCTGGCTGTTTCTGCACAACCTGTAGAAAGCAACGGTGTTGATGCATATGGCCGTGGTGTAGAATATGTAAAATCTACCATTGAGCACTATTCAACCCAATGGTTCGAATATCCATATCCAATGGCGGTTAATGTAGCAACCAATATTGGCGGTATGGAATATCCTGGTATTGTGTTTTGTGGTTGGAAAGCTAAAAAAGCAGGTGCCTGGGGTGTAATCGATCACGAATTTGGTCATACCTGGTTCCCGATGATTGTGGGGTCTAACGAGCGTAAATATGGCTGGATGGACGAAGGTTTTAATACTTTCATCAACGGTATTTCTAAGAAAAATTTCAATAATGGCGAGTACGCTAGTCCTCCTGCTGATTTAAACAGGATCGGTAAAGCTGTTATTGGTAACCCAATTTACGAAAACATTATGCAGATGCCAGATGGTATGGCCGAAAGAAATATCGGGATTAACCTGTACAGTAAACCGGGATGGGGCCTGGATATTTTAAGAACGCAAATTTTAGGCGAAGACCGTTTCGATTATGCTTTCCGCCAGTACATTAAAAACTGGGCATTTAAACATCCAACCCCATTTGATTTCTTTCGATCAATGGAGAATGGTGCGGGCGAAGATTTAGCCTGGTTCTGGAGAAGCTGGTGGTTAAACAACTGGAAAATGGACCAGGGTATTGCCAGTGTTGAGGCCGTTAAGCAAGACGATAAATTGGTGGGCTACGCAATTAAAGTGGTAAACCTGGAGAAAATGCCAATGCCGATTATCCTGCAGGTTAAAACCAAAAGCGGTAAAACGGATATTGTAAAAGTTCCTGTTGATGTTTGGATGAAAAACGCAACTTGGTTGGTACGTTATCCAACAACTGAAGAGATTGAATCAGTTACTTTAGATCCTAATAAAGTATTACCAGATTCGAATACGGATAATAATACCTGGACAGCCACAGGTAACTAATTTAGCCTGAATAATTATTATAGCCTCCTGATTTTAAAAGATCAGGAGGTTTTTTATTGCAAACAACCGACGGTTTCCTAATTCTTATCGAATAATTTAGCACCAGTTAATTTACAGCAAATGGAAAAAACTACTTTAGAAATTACCAACCCAGCAGGTATATACGATCCCCGTCCGCACGGATATTCCCACATTGCTTCAGTTTCAGCCAATTCCTCACTTGTATTTGTGGCGGGCCAGGGTGGTTGCAGAACCGATGGCGTACTGAGTGATGATTTCAGGACGCAGGTAAATATTGTATTCGAAAATATAGCTTTAGCCTTAAAAAGCAAAGGCTTAATCATGGCTAATATTGCAAAGCTCACTACATTGGTGGTAGATTATGATGAGGAGAAACACGAAATCCTGATCGAAGAATCAAACAAAATATGGCCTGATCAGAAATTTCCTGTAAATACGCTTATTCCGGTACAAAGATTGGCCTTAAATGGCATGCTAATTGAAATTGATGCCACAGCCATTGGATAAATTCAAAGACTTTAAGATGGAAAAAGGAGAACGCAAAAACGTTTATAAGGTATACAATAAGATGGGTAAGTGGTTTGCCCAAAACCGTTATGCTGGTTTAGAGGAAAAAACCTATTTAGACGATTTACTTAAGCGGTTGCCTTCAAATGCACGTATTTTAGATTTGGGCTGTGGTAGCGGAAAACCTATATTGGAATACCTGATCAGCCAAAATATAAACGTTCTCGGAATAGATGCCAGTGAGCAGATGTTAGAGTTGGCCAGGCTAAATTTTCCCGACACACAGTTTATGCTGAAAGATATGCGTAAACTTGATTTGGGTGAAAAATTCGATGCAATAATTGCCTGGCACAGTTTTTTTCATCTTCCAGCAGCCGATCAGCCTGGTATGTTCGGTGTTTTTAGGCGTCACCTTAAACCAAACGGCATTTTGTTGTTTACCTCGGGAAAGGATAGCGGAGAGGTTTGGGCGATGAACGGTGGGGAAAACTTATTTCATGCTTCTTTGGATACAGAGCAATATCAATCGTTGCTCAAATCGAATCAATTTGAGGTGCTTACACATAAAATAAACGACCCCAACTGTGGCGGCGCAAATGTTTGGATGGCGCAATATAAACCCTGATAATTTTGCCTTAACTTTGCAGCATGGCCGAACAGCAAAAAAACAATCCCTTACACGGTATCACCTTAGAAAAAATTGTAACCGATCTTCAGGTACACTATGGTTGGGAAAAACTGGGATCACTAATTAGAATCGATTGTTTTAACAACAACCAAACTATAAAATCGAGCTTAAAATTTTTAAGAAGAATGCCCTGGGCCCGTAAAAAGGTAGAAGAATTATATCTTGATACGTTTCATAAATGAGATCTAATGTTTGAATGAGTGTTAGTGATCAAATCCACCATTCCGTCAATCAGCCATCCAATAATTTCTTCATTCAATCATCCTGTCATTCTCTCATGCAATAATTATCTCACCTTGCAACCTTTATTCAAGCACACTCGTCATCTTGATCTAAACCCTATCAAATGAAAAATATTTTCTATTGCTTTTTGCTGATGCTTGTACTGAGCGGTTGCGCTTTTTCCACAATGACAACGTTGTATTCCATGTCGAAAGGCAAAATAGATGCCCCTAAAAAAGAAAGCTATAGTGTAGTGTACCAAGCCAGCTTTGGCGATGGTTTAACAGCCGATGTGGCTTACACGAATGAAAGTGGAAAACAGGCAGAACTAAAAGAAGTTAACGGTGCCTGGGAAAAGACCGTAACCTTAAAATCAGGAACGCACGTTCAGCTTAAAACTTTTGCAACTGCTAAATCAAAATCAAGAGGTGAGTATAAAATCCTCGTAGATGGGAAAGTGGTTTCTGAGTATGTACTGAGCGGAAAAAAACTAAATTATACTTTCGCTTTCGACTTGCCCTAATTCATAAGCAAAAAAAAAATATTTTTTCTTGTCACATTTTATTTTTTTTGGTGTCTTATAGTTGAAACCTTAAAAAAGGGTTAATCAAACAAACCAACAAAAAAGACAATTTTAATATGAAAACCTATTTATGGATGTTGCTGTGCGTATTATCTACGAAAGTCTTCGCACAACAGGCGGGTAATATAAATGGAAAAATTATTGATGGGAAAACAAACCAGCCCATTGAATATGTGGGTATTATTTTATCGGGTAAAACTGATTCGACCAAAAAAGTAGGTGTGGTAACCAACAAAGCCGGAGAATTTTCTTTTAATGCGGTTGCCAATGGTGATTACAAAATCAGAATTTCGGCCTTGGGATACAATTCCATCACTAAAGAGATCAATTTGAACGGAAAGACTGTTAACATTGGCACTTTAAAATTGAAAGAAGATGCCATTGCCTTAAAAGATGTTGCTGTAAATGGCCGCTATGCAATAGCATCAGTAAAAAAAGATACCGTAGAATTTAATGCCGATGCGTATAAAACCAGGCCCAATGCTGCGGTAGAAGATTTATTAAAGAAGCTCCCTGGCGTAACTGTTGATAAAGACGGAAGTATTTTGGTACAGGGGCAGAAAGTTACCCGTTTAACCGTTGATGGAAAAGACTTTTTTGGCACTGATCCTAAAACGGCAACAAAAAACCTTCCTGCAGATGCCATCGCCAAAGTACAGTTGATTGACAGTAAAACGCAGGAAGCAAAAGCCACTGGTATTGACGACGGTCAGCGCGAAAAAGTATTGAACCTCACCATTAAAGAAGATAAGAAAAAGGGCTGGTTCGGTAACGCCAATCTTGCGGGGGGGACAACAGATAAATATGGAAGTTATTTAAGTGCCAACCATTTTAATAAGAACCTGCAATTTGCTGTTTTGGGGATGAGCAATAATACCAACGACGCCAGTTTTGGCTACGATGACCTGAGTAGTTTCAGCGGTGGAAATATTGGGAATATTTTTGCCCCACCTGCCGGGGGAAGTTTCTCTATCAATAACAATAATGGTAAAACCACTATTGGCGGCAGTGGTGTTTTTGATAACAATGCCATTGGGCTCTACACCACACACAGTGGCGGAGTAAACTACAGTAATTCTTGGGGCAAGAATAATAAGTTAGCGATTAGCGGAAGTTATTTTACTTATTTTTCTTCTGGTTTAGGTAATAAATTATCCAATATTCAGGACTTAAGCTCCGGTGATATTTTGCGCACATTGGATAATACCGACCGCAATAGCAACAATCAAGCACACCGCTTTAATTTTAAAGCAGAATACCATCCCGATTCGTTAACAGATATGGTATTCCGTCCGAATGTGATCCTCAACAGTACCACCAACATCAACAACCGTACATTCAATGCTAATTTTGATGCTTCAGGAAAAGCAAATGATGGAAGCCAGTATTACAATCAGCATAATTTCACCCCATCCTTATTTGGCGAGTTTACTGTGCTGAGGAGATTGGCCAATAAAAAAGGCTCGGTTTCGCTCCGGTTAAATGGTACACAGAATACCTTTAATTCTGACTGGTTAAATCAATCACTGCTTCATCAATATGTAAATGGTGGTACGACCGTTACCAATATCAATCAGCAGGCAAATCAGGAAAATGCCTCAAAAACCTATACCATCAACGGAAATTATGCCAGGCAGTTAAATCAAAAGTGGAGTGCCAATCTCGCTTACGGTTATACAAAAAGTATTGTTGATGCACAGCAGATTACCTTTGATTATAACCCGACTACAGATCGCTACGAAACCATTGTACCATCCTTAACCAATACTTTCGATAACCATAACAGTCAGCAAGTTGCTGGTCTGGGTTTTATCTACACTGGAAAGGATTGGACCTATAATTTCGGTTTCAATGCACAGGAAAGTTTGCTAAATGCCAATGTATTTAATAATGTAGGTGCCAATATCGGCAATATTGAAAAATCATATTACAACCTATTGCCGCGTTTAACGGTCAATTTTAAAAATAAAGCTAATCAAACCATTGCGATCAATTACCGGGCAAGCGTTAATCTGCCTTCCGTTACCGATCTGCAACCTGTACAGAACAATACCAATCCATTATATCAAAGAATAGGGAACCCTGATCTAGAAGCCCGGAAAAATCATCGCCTATCGGTAAACTTTAATACGTTTAGTCCTGATAATAATCGCTATTGGAATGGATATTTCCTCTACAACTTATCTTTTGATGATACCGGAAATGATATTACTTATAACAATGGTATCCAGACGGTAAAGCCGATCAACGTAAATGGTAATTATTACCTGCGTGCCGGAACATTTTTTGGGATGCCATCAAAACTTAAAGGTTTAAGGATGAATTATGGTGCAAATTTCTTTACTGAACATAGAACAAATTTTATCAGTGGCGCTAAAAACATCACCAACAGGTTCGAAATCGGTCCGAACATTAACTGGAGTTATGATATAGATGATAAGTTTAATGCCGGTATTTATGCTTATGTTGCCTATACCAAAGTTAATAATACGGCAGAATCAGCGATCGACAATAAATATTTTACGCTAAATAACACTTTAAATCTGAGTTACGAATTCATTAAAGACTTACGGATAGAAGCTGATTTGGATCACATTGGTTCAGCAGGCCGCGCTGATGGGTTTAATAACAATTACTTTTTGCTTAACGCAGGCATAAACAAGTATTTAATGAAGCGCAGGGTAACACTGGGTTTAAAAGGTTTTGATATTTTAAACCAGAATACTAGCATTGATAGAATTGTAAACAGCAGCCGGATTGAAGATGTAAGGTATAACAACATCACCCGGTACTTTTATTTATCACTAAATTACAAGTTAACCAAAGTTGGCGCAAACAACCAGCGGAGCAACCCGCGTAATACCGTTAATTAGGTGCCTAAAATATCTTATGCCTAGTATACAGCCCATCTGTACCTGGTGTTGAATAGTTGTTTGTTGCGGAGATTAGTTTATCTCTATGTAGTACGATATTTGTATCTTCGGGTTAGAATAGGCTTGTTTGTAAACCTTAACATATGAAAAGAACTTTACCACTCATTTTTGCTATTTTGATAACCCTGTCCTTTTCGGCATGTAAAAAAGGCGACATTAAAACCCTAAACAGTATTGGTTATGGATCGTCGTTTGGGATGTGTGTAGGCTATTGTTCCAATAATTTACTCATTAGCGACCTGAAACTTACTTTTTCTAAGTCGAAAAACGGGCAAACAGCTGATACCAAAACCTGCAGCAAAACAATCTCTGAAGCTGATATAAATGCAATCAAAAAAGAATTGAATTTGGAGAAGATTTCGGCCCTGCCTGAAGTAATTGGCTGTCCTGATTGTGCGGATGGAGGAGCAGAGTGGATTGCCATTAATGCCGATGGCAAACAATATAAAATTACTTACGAGTATGGTAAGGCGCCAAAAGAATTAGAAGCTGCAGTTGCACGGCTGAAGGTTTTGAAAGATAGTTTTAAGGATTGTAATTAAGTTTCAACTTTATCATCGTGCCTTAACAATAACACTTCTGATTTCGCTTCCTTCAAAGGTTATTCGTTTATCCCGTGTGCTTACCAGTTCGGAGAGCTCATATACATTTCTATAACCATAGCCATATAGATTAATATAAGTAGGGATATTTAAGGCCAATGAAATTGGGGCTATTTTTTTCTTTATCAAAACAGGCACAACTACTTTACTGGCAAAATTTGCCTGGTCATCTATAAAATTATTATTGCAATAGATTAATATTTTGGTATCCGCATTGGGTATAATCCTTAACAGGTTTTGTTGTGTGAAATCAGAAAAATTTAAATGAATGGCACCCTTAACATGTTTGCGTTTAAATAGACTGTCAGAACGTGTATCTAAAATAATAGTGCCTTTCTCTTCAGCCATTTTTAAAAAAGTTGGTAAATCTACAAGCCTACCTTTACGATGGGCTTTAACCTCAGGCATGAGTTTTTCGTAAGCATCAAAATCTACATTGGCCTTTCTTTTAATCGTTGAAGAAGTTTGTGCATTACATAGGTATGCGATGCTACAGCATATGATGGTGATAATTTTTGTTTTCATTTTTAAACACTTAAGTGTTAATTTCCACCTAAAATAATTGGTGTGCTTTTGCCATTACCCATAATAATAACCTTGGTGTTGGCTGATTTTGCAATTTCTTTTTGAGCCAATATAGATTCGTATTGGAGCTGGCGATCGCTTAAGCCTGTAGAAAGAATGCGCTGATAATCGGCAATTCCCTGCGCTTCTACTCTTTTCCGTTCTGCTTCCTGGCGTTCTTTTTGGAGTACAAAAGTCATTTTTTGTGCATCCTGTTCTGCATTTATTTTCGATTCGATACTTGCTTTTACCGATGCAGGTAAAGTGATGTTACGCACCAAAAGTTGTTCTAGTTCTAAACCTCTTTTGGCAAAGCTCTTTTCTATAGTGTTAAATATTTTAGATTGAAATTCGTCCCGTTTGCTGGAGTACAATGCAACGGCATCGTAAGCAACAGCGTTATCGCGTATAGCGGTACGGGAGACCGGGCGGACAATCTTTTCCAGATAGTCGGTGCCTATTTCCCTTAAAATATTTGGAGCGGCACTTCCCTTTACCCTAAATAATACCGAGAGATCGATAATGACCTCCAGGCCATCTGCAGATAAAACACGTAATGCATCATCAGTTTGTTTGTTGCCTTCATCATGCACGCCAGACATGGTGTAGTTTTGGGTTTTAACGTCAAAGGGGGTAATTACTGCTATAGGATTAATTACGTTAAGGCCACTGTATAAAACTTCGTTATCTACTTTTCCAAAAACTGTTTTAACGCCAACCTCACCTGCGTCGATAACTTTGAACATAGAGAACGATAAGCCAATAATGACCAGTACCACACCAATAATTTTGGTAATACTGCTGTAACGGCCAATAACGTTATTTTGGTTTGATACTGCAAAACCAATAAAAATGATAATAATCCCGATGATACTTAAGAACATATAATTTAGATTTTTATTAAAGATAAAGTATTTAACACAATCTTTTATGAATTTAAGGCATGTATGGTTTTAAGCCTTTCTAAAGCGTATGGGAAAAGGCTAGGGCAAATATATTCTTATAAAACATTAATAGTTCTACCTACTTTGCAGCCTAAACCCGATATACGTGGAAAGCGAATTCTTCACGGGCTTGTAACATTAGCGGGGCCGAACCTAGCCTAAGGATAGCTGAAATTGCTTTCCAAAAAGTATTTAAACATCTAAATTGGATGCTGAAACAAGTTCAGCATGACGAGTGCGCCAAGAGGTTTAGAGAGAAAACCATTGACTGAAAACTCAAAACTGCAAACCGAACCGCAACTCCTTAATCATCAGCTGAAAACTGATAATTGCCAACTGAAAACTTTTTACGCTAACCCCTTGATTTTTAAAAAGAATTGTTCTACTTTTGCAGTCCGTTTTATGGGCTATCTGCAAGGATGCCGGGGGAGCGGTAAATTTTTTAATAAAAAAACATAAAAAAGCACAATGCCAACCATTCAACAATTAGTTAGAAAAGGTAGAGTAGCACTGGAGTTCAAGAGTAAGTCTCCAGCGTTGGACAGCTGTCCACAGCGAAGAGGTGTAT
>Ga0182006_1000670_pt1 | contig 24076 bp, 17 predicted proteins | sample Sormic07211104_1_FD_123022 | JGI IMG/M metagenome (GOLD analysis project Ga0182006, IMG submission 123022) | Rhizosphere microbial communities from Sorghum bicolor, Mead, Nebraska, USA - 072115-104_1 MetaG | ecosystem: Host-associated > Plants > Roots > Rhizosphere | place: USA: Nebraska...
GGGTGCAGACCTGGTTAGAAATGATTGCTAGCTTCAAAACAGTTGTTAAAGCCAGGCTTAGGTTATTTACTTAAGCCTGGCTCTATATTTACTCTGCAGCAGCTTGTTCGTTGATGAAGCTTTCTGCGACTTCTGTCAAGGCTATGTCTGTTGCTTTTTCGTTTTCAAGAGTTTGGGCAAGAAGCGCTTCAACATCTGTATGTCCCATAGTGGCTGCAAATACTCTTAATGTGCCGTAAGTTGCAATTTCGTAGTGTTCTACTTTTTGTGCGGCCAGGATGAGTCCTGCATCGCGGATCAGCGTTCCAGCATCAGTATCTTCAATAATGCTGTTTGCTTCTTCCAGCAGGCCTGCCATAGCATCACATTTTTTTGCTGCTGCTTTTTCTCCCAGCAGTTCAAACACTTGTTCTAATGTTTCGATGTGTGTTTGGGTTTCCTGCGTATGCTTTTCAAAAGCAGAAGCCAGTTCAGGACTTGTGGCTGCTTTTTTCATTTTTGGTAGAGCTTTCACCAGGTGTTTTTCTGCCCAGTAAATGTCTTTGAGTTCATCTACAAAGAATTCGTGGAATTCTGAGTTTTCCATTTTGCCGGTTTTACTTGCTGATTTTGCCGCTGTTTTTGTTGTAGTTGCCATAATTATTGTTTTTAGATAGATGTGATTAGTTTTCTGGACTTGGTGTTCCGACTATACAACGCATGCGAGTCTATTTTGTTTAGGTTATTTAATTAAATTATGAACAATTTAATTGATGCTTCCAATTGATGCGGATTTGTTGGTATGTACATCAGGGTTTTTGTAACAGCCATAATCTTAATGACCATTAAGATTATGGCTGTTACAAAAATAAGGATATGAAATTCTACATTAGAATGGTAGATGATAATGTCCATGTGATGAACACGCTTGAGCTCGCCGCAATGATGCAGGAAATGAACAAGAAATTTGATATGATGCTGTACCCAGGAAATACACATAGTACGATGGGGCCAAAGTCGAAACATTATAATGATGTAACTTCTGAGTTCAGAAATTCTTGGTTGTTTAAGGATAACAGATAATATGCTTAAGCCGTAGCTGGTTTGATATAGCCCCAGATAAAAAGCCCGGTAGCAATTACCGGGCTTTTTTGGGAATAAAAAGGCGATTTTCTGGATTGGAGTTAACCAATCGAAATAATCATAGAAAAGGGTATACATTGTGAATCAAATTATTAAATTGCGAGGATGTATAAGTAAATGCCAGATTATAGAAAACTTACGGATCCGGAATTGATTCTCCTCCTGAAAGAGGGAGACCAAATGGCCTATACGCAGATTTATGATCGCTACCAGACATTATTGTTTTTACATGCTATAAAGAAGGTTAGGGAAGAAGAAGATGCAAAAGATATGGTTCAGGAGATATTTACCGATTTATGGACCCGAAAGAAAGAACTTTCATTACAGGGTACCCTTTCTGCCTATCTGTATACTTGTGTTAGAAATAAATTTGTAAACCTGCTTCAGCATAAAGAAGTGAGGATGAGATTTTCTGCATCTTTTCAATCTTTTATTGATGAAAGTACAGGAGGTTCAGACCTGCTGATCAGAGAGAAACAGCTGGCCTCTTTGATTGAGAAAGAAATCAGTGCATTGCCAGACAAAATGCAAAAAATATTCGTTCTGAGTCGCAGGGAACATAAAAGTTATAAAGAAATTGCTGCTGAATTAAATATATCGGAAGAAACTGTACGTAAGCAAGTAAAAAATGCATTGAAGATCCTTAGGGTGAAATTAGGAACTGTATTTCTGTTCGCACTGGTATTCTGGTATTACTACTATAATAGCTAAATCTTATTTTTATTTTTTTTTCTTACTCTATCGGCTTTCTGAACTGACATAGTAATTAAAGGCACGAAATCTTATACTATGCAGAAGAAAAAGGCTAACCAAATATTAGAAAGAATCCATCAGGGGAAGGCCACTGAGGAAGAGAGTGCTTTATTTGAAAGCTGGTATCAGGGCTACCAAGCAGAATCGCCTTATAATTATACGGAGCAGGAACTGGAACGAATTAAGAAAGAAATGAAATTACGCCTTAAAGTGGTAACAGGTGGTCCTTCTACGTTTAGAATGTGGCCGCGTTTTGCTATTGTGGCTTCTGTTGTTCTTTGCTTGGGAGTAGCGGTATTTCTGTGTGTTAAGCCTCACAGGTCAAATCAGGTAAAAAATACTTTAACAGTTCAAAAAGATATTAAACCTGGGGGTAATAGAGCTTATTTGGTCCTTTCGAATGGTAAAAGGATCTCTTTATCCGATACTTCAAGTGGTATTCTTGCACAGGAGGCAGGAGTTGAAATTTCTAAAACCTCAGACGGTCAGCTGATTTATAGGACTTCAGATTTACGCGGACACGAAAATAAAGGACTGAGATTAAATACGATTGAAACTCCAAAAGGCGGGCAATATCAGGTTTGTTTACCTGATGGTTCCAAAGTATGGCTAAATGCAGCGTCGAGACTTGTTTATCCAATTTCTTTTGCATCGGCCGGAATACGGAGAGTTGAATTGACAGGCGAAGCCTATTTTGAGGTATCAAAGGATAAGAAACATCCTTTTATAGTGAAAAGTCTGGGGCAGGAAGTTGAAGTGCTGGGTACACACTTTAACATTACCAGTTATACAGATGATACAAACATTAAGACTACGCTTTTGGAAGGATCGGTTCGTGTGACATTGCCTGGACAAGGTATAACTAAGAGTGATCTCTTTCAGCATAGTCAAGTGGTATTAAAACCGGGAGAGCAATCTGTTTTAGATGATCATTTAAAAGTAGTGCAGGCAGATATTGAGGAGGTAATGGCCTGGAAGAACCAGCGATTTACGTTTAACAGTCAGCCATTGGAAAATATTATGCGACAAATATCCAGATGGTATGATGTTGATATCATATATAAAGAAGGTATTTCAAAAAGACAGTTTACCGGTACTGTATCCCGTTATGCAAATGTATCGCAGGTATTAAAAATGCTCGAATTAACAAATCTGGTTCATTTTAAAATTGAAGAAAGGAGAATCATCGTTATGCCATAAAACATACTTATTATCAATGAACCAAAAAGTACCGGAAGCGCTTGCAACACTCCCGGTAAAGTCAGGTTTTCATATTGATCTATGCGACTAAACAAGAATCAAAAAACTTAACCAAACCAAATGTATGAAATTTTATACTTTAATGAGGTATAAGCTTGCTGTGCTTATACGTCAACCATTGTGTTGCCTGACTATCGGGATATCAATGAACCGACAGCTTACAAAGAAAATAATTATGCGAGCCAAATTGACCTTTGTTTTACTAATTACTTTATTTCTTCAAATGGGTATTGCTGCAAATGCCCAGAGAATCACATTATCTGCGAGAAATAAAAGTTTAAAGGAAGTATTTAAACATATTGGTAAACAAAGCGGATATCTATTTTTGTATGGAAATGATTCGCTTTTGGGTACACATCCTGTGACTATAGAAACTACTAATTCATCTCTGGAAGACGTACTTAAAGCATGTTTTGCCGGGCAACCACTTGTCTACACAATTGTAGACAAGACCGTGATTATTAAGGTAAAACCTGCAGTCCCATTTAAGACTACTTATATGGTTGCGGTAGGAATTCTGAAAGGAAAAGTGACCGATAGCAAAGATGGTTTACCTATAGCGGGCGTGACAATTAAGCTGGAAGGTGAAGGAATTGAATTTACAAAAACTTCGGACGAACATGGTAATTATAGTTTCAGTAACTTAAAACCAGGTACTTATAAAATCAGCTGGCATTATATTGGTTTTACAAACCAATCCAAAGAGATTACAATTACTGATGGTTTAAATCCAGATTTGAATGTTGTCCTCAGGGAAGAAGCTGCACAATTGGGTGAGCTTGTTGTTGTTGGTTTTGGCACTCAAAAGAAAGCTGATCTAACTGGTGCAGTAGGGGTTGTAAATGTGGAAAAATCATTAACGTCCAGGCCGGTAACCAATATCCAGGAGTTACTGGCAGGTACAGTTCCGGGATTAAATATTTCAAAAGGTTCAGGGGCTGTAGGTTCCGGGGCAAGTTTAAACATAAGGGGAACCTCAACTATTGGCGGCAGTTCCGGGGTTCTTGTGCTCATTGATGGTTTTCCTGGCAATGTATATACCCTTAACCCTAACGATATAGAAGGCATTTCTGTACTTAAAGATGCGGCGTCAGCCTCAATATATGGATCAAGGGCAGCAAATGGAGTTTTATTGATCACCACTAAGAGAGGTAAAAAGAACGGAAAGCCAACAGTTGAATTCAATACGACTATAGGTACCCAGCAGCCACAGTTTAAACTTGATTTTGTGGGCTCTGCAGATTATATGAAGCTTTGGGATCAGGCACTTTTAAACGATGGCAAGCAGCCATTGTATGGAACAAAGGGACTGGCAGATTTAGCGGCAGGAAAATACCCGGACAATAAGTGGTATATGGATATCTATAAGAAGAACTCTTTGATCAGCACAAACAATTTGGCTATTTCCGGAGGTGGTGACAATATTACTTATAGGGTGTCTGGTTCTTATGATTATCAGGATGGTACATTGCCTCAAAACAAATATAACAGGTATACTTTTAGGCCGGATATGACCATTAAAGTGTCAGATAAAATTACTGTTGCCGCGAATTTACAATATACAGAAACACTGCTTGATCAACCTCAGGGAGGAACTGATATTTGGCAGTCGCAATCAGCAAGAATCTCACCTGTAACACCAATATATACAAAGAATGGTCAGTATGCTGCCGGTTATTCTGTGGCCGGAGGAAACCCTATAGCCGCACTGAATGAAGGCGGTTTTAATAAAAGCAAGTATAATGAGTTATTTGGGGTACTAGACGTAAATTACAACCCAGTAAATAATTTATTTATTAAAGGTTCCTATTCAAGGATATCAACAGATGTTCGTACAACGGACAGATTACTGCCTTATAGCCTATATGATGATAACGGGAATGTGATTGCACAAAAAAATATCGTGACTGCACTCAACGAGTCTTATTCAAATAACTATAGGAATGTTTACCAGTTGACGGCAGATTACGTTTATAACCTAAGGAAACACTCCATCAAAGGATTGGTTGGCTATTCACAGGAATATTATAATACAAGCGCCTTTAGTGCATATAGAGACAATCTTCCTTTTGATGCTATTAATGTTTTAAATACCGGCTCTTCTGCAAATATGCAGAATACAGGAACAGCAAGTGATGTCGCCATTAGATCTCTGTTTGGAAGAATAAATTATGACTATGACGGCAAATATTTATTTCAGGCCAATATCAGGGCTGATGGTTCTTCTCGTTTCGCCAGGGGGCATCAATGGGGATATTTCCCATCTTTCTCTGCGGGCTGGAATATGAATAAGGAAGCTTTCTTTGACGTAAACTGGATTTCCAACTTAAAGATCAGGGGGTCCTGGGGTATTTTAGGTGATGCAGAGAAAGTTGGTTATTATGCAACTGCACAAACATTAGCTTATGATCCTTCCATCTATGCCTTTAATGGAGCTGTAGTTCCGGGTGCCTATAACAATGTATCTGTAAACCCTAATATTTCCTGGGAGGAATCCAAACAAACGGATATAGGTTTCGACATGGGTATATTTAAAGGAAAAGTAAATGTTACGGTTGATTATTTTCTCAATAAACGGAATAATATCCTTTACGCGGCGCCGGTGAGTACAGAATTTGGTTTACCAGCACCGTTGAGTAACTTACTGAAAATGAATAATAAAGGCTGGGAGTTTTTAATTAATTATCATGACAGGTCTGGAGATTTTAGCTGGGGTGTGGATGTGAATTCTGCTTTCTCAAAAAATAAGGTAACCGACCTTGGCGGTACAGGGCCATGGATTGGGAATGCATATACAGATGTTGGAACCCAATTGAATCTGGCTTATGGATTAAAAGCAATTGGCTTATTTCAGAATGCGCAGGATGTAGCCAGTAGCCCAAATCAGGGACCAAATATATTCCCGGGAAATATTAAATATCAGGATATAAATGGCGACCATGTTATTGATGGAAAAGACCGGGTGGTTTTGAACGATAAGGTTGTCATTAGGTTTGGAAGCAATTTGAATTTTGGTTGGAAAAACTTTGATTTTTCAGCCAATCTCACTGGTGCGTTAGACAATATGAGATATATGAGCGGATATGAAGGTTGGGCATTTTATCTATCAAACAATGCAAGGCCAATCGCCCTTGACAACTGGACAATATCAAATACAAATGCATCATACCCCAGATTGTCTATTCAAAACACCTCTAACGACACCAAATATTCAAGTTTCTGGTTAAGAAAAGCAGATTATATAAAAATACAAAATCTACAGTTGGGCTACTTGTTGTCCGAGTCTCTTTTGAAAAAGGCAAAAATCAGCTATCTGAGACTTTATGTTTCGGCACAGAATGTTGCAACGATAACCAATTATCCGGGTTTTGACCCTGAGGGCGGTTATTATCCGCTCTCCAGAACTTTGTCAATTGGTGCTAATCTTAAATTTTAACACAATGAAAACTAAAAATATACTCCTGTTAGCTGCCGTTGTTTTTATCGGTAGCAGTTGTAAAAAGGATTTTCTGAATACTACCCCTTTAGCTCAGTCATCTGATGCTACATTTTGGAAGACAGCTAGTGATGCCCAAACGGGATTAAATGCTGTTTATTCTACGTTACCTGATAGCCGCGATTTCTGGAGGGATTGTCAGAGTGATAATTCTATAATGACCAATCCCTGGGGAGAGGGCGGAATGGGGTTTATTAGTATGGGTACTTATTCATCAACAGATAGTTATATACAGGAAGAGTGGAATTATAGTGCTATAAGAGTTGCGTTGAACTGTATCGATAAATTAAGTGGTATGAGCATTGACGCCAGTGTTAAGAAACGTTTTGATGCAGAGGCACGGTTTATATTGGCTTTGCGGTATTTCAGAATGGCAGAATTGTTTGGGGATGTTCCGCTTATTAAGGAAAAACCCGTTGGTCTGGAAGAATCGAATTTAAAACGTAGCCCTAAACAGGAAGTACTCAATTATGTACTGCAGAATGTAGAAACAGCAATTGCAGGATTGCCTGCGACAAATGCTCCGTCGGGTGATCATGGGCATGTGACCAAAGCCGCTGCTTTAATGCTGCGAGCCAATGTTTATTTGTATATGGCAAGTATGAAAAAATTTCATGAGGGTCAGAATGATCCTGCGTTATGGATAGAGGCCGCGAAATCTGCAACTGAGGTAACTACAATGGGCTATGATCTTGAGGGCGACTACTCCTTCCTTTTCACTAAAGAGGCAAATAATAACAATAAAGAAGTGATTTTAGCGTATCAGTATGTTGAAAATAAATTGACTGAGTTTCTTGCCGTATTGGCTTCGCCTCCAGGAACAGGTATTACTGGAGAGGGCTGGGCAAGCTTTTGTCCAACAAGAGATTTGATTGATTCCTATGAATGTACAGATGGTAAGTCGATACGGACTTCCCCCTTATATAATATCAACAGGCCTTTTGAAAATCGAGATGCACGTTTGAAAATGACATTTATGCTTCCCGGGATTCCAGTATTAAGACCCGATGGGAAGTATACACCATACCAACCACACCCATCGTATAACTTGCCAGAGCAGCTGGGGACTTCTGGCGGGGGGCTGACGGGGTATATGTATCTTAAATTTAATGATCCTACCAATCCAAAACCAGAGGAGGGATGGACCAACTGGCCAATATACCGATACGCGGAAGATTTGCTGATTCTGGCGGAGGCATTAAACGAATCGAATCCTGCGGATCCAAAGATTGTTTGGGCAATGAATAAAGTGAGGGTAAGAGCAGGTTTGCCAGGAGTTGATGCATTACAGGGGAATCAATCTGCGATGAGGGATGCGATCCGTGAAGAAAGAAGACATGAATTTGTTGCGGAGCATAAAAGATATTTCGATATTTTGCGATGGAAAATTGCTGAAGATGTCTTAAGCAAACCTGCATATGGTATAAATAGCAATGTGAATGATCCAATTGGAGATTGGACGAAGCCCATGTTTAAAGCACAGGATCGGGTATTTAACCCTTCTAAAAACTATACGTGGCCAGTTCCACAAGCATTTATAGATCGAAATAAGAATTTGCTTCCCCAAAATAATGGTTGGTAGGAGTTCATTAACCAAATATTAACTATGCAAAATAAAACAGTTGGCAGAAGAAGTTTTATAAAGCAAGCAAGCCTGTTCACCGCAGGACTTGCTGCTTTACAATTTCCTGTATGGGCCCGAAGCCTATTTTCTATCGGATATCCCGTACACAATATTCCAGAAAATAAATCCATAGATCCTTCCTGGCAGCGCTCGCTCTTTAACCGGGGAGAAGCCAGTACTTATTTAAAAAGCAAGAATGAGCTCAAGTATATAGGCATGCCTGTTGGTGGTCTACATGCGGGAACCGTATATGTAGGTGGAGACGGCAGGCTCTGGCTCTGGCAAATTTATAATGAGAGTTTTGAGGGGGTACATGAAGGGATAGATCCCAAAGTGGTCAATTGGAATGACGGTACTTCTTTGCGAAAAATTAGGCCAAGAGATGGGTCTGCCTATGTTGAACCAGCTATAGCCAATAACAGGCGGGTATTGGAGCAGGGTTTTGCGGTTAAAATAAGCTATGAAGGAAAAACGATAATTAAGGAACTAAATGAAGATCACTGGGATGAAGTTAGTTTCCAGGGCTCTTATCCCATTGCCACCATTATCTATACCAGTGACGCAGTTCCCTTAGAAGTAAAGCTAAAAGTATATTCACCATTTATTCCACTGGATGCTGAAAAATCGGCTTTACCTGCCACAATACTTAGGTTGGAAGTTGTCAATAAGGGCAAAAGTACGATAGAAGTATCTTTATTGGGCTGGATGGAAAATGGCGTCAACAAATTGACAGGTAAAGAAAATATGGGACAAAGAAAGAATACATTGCTGGCAGCTGAAGATTCAACTGGCATCTTTTTCTCTTCTGATAGCAACAACAAAGAAGTACAGGAAGCGGGTGATAGTGGTTCCATGTGTTTTATGTTACATCATACCAAAGGAAAAGCTCAGGTTTCATTTAATCCATGGCCAATTCACAACAAACACTTTGATGTATCGGAAAACAGTTCTGTTTCAGAAGAGTTTTCAGAAAAATTGATTGGAGCCATTGGCACAAGTGCTACATTAATTCCCGGACAAAAACTGAGCACAGATTATTCAGTAAGCTGGTATTTTAACAACCCAAATCCAAAGCTTAAAAAAATAGTTAAAAATGCCGAGGGTGGTTTCCATTATGGCGTAAAATTTAAGGACGCCAAAGAGGTTTCTAATTTTATAAATGCCAATTTTAAGGATCTCTCTTCTACAACTGAACTTTGGGCTGATACCTGGAAGGACTCTACGCTGCCACACTGGTTCCTGGAACGAACATTTGTAAATATCGGTACATTGGCTACGGCAAATACTTATCGTTTTGCAGATGGCCGTTTTTGGAGCTGGGAGGGTGTAGGTGCTTGCGCGGGTACCTGTACTCATGTGTGGCAATATGCACAGGCTATGGCCAGGATTTTTCCTGAGCTGGAGAAAGGTCTCCGGGAAGGGGTTGATCTGGGGATAGGGTTTATAGAGGAAAGCGGGGCTATCCTTTTTCGGGGAGAGAATGAAACCCGTCCGGCAATTGATGGCCAGGCGGGTACCATACTCCGGTTTTACCGGGAGCACCAAATGAGTAAAGACAGTCATTTTTTGGATGCGAACTGGCCCAAAATAAAGAAGGCTGTGCAATTTATGCTGGCTCAGGATAAAAATGGGGATGGAATGACGGATACGCCGATGGAGAACACCCTTGATGCTGTATGGGAAGGAGAGATTGCCTGGATTGTTGGTTTATGCATTGCTGCTGCAAGCGCCGCGCAGATGATGGCAGAGGAAGTGAAAGATACTTCATTTGCAAGAGTTTGCGCGGCCTATGTCGCCAATGGCCGCAGGAATATGGAAAAGGAACTTTTCAACGGAGAATATTTCATTCACCGTCCAGATGCTGTTCAAGGGCGTCAGAAACTGGGGTCATACAATACTTGTCATATCGATCAGGTATATGGACAAAGTTGGGCGTTTCAGGTGGGCTTGCCTAGGATTTTGGACAAGGAAAAGACTGTTTCCGCTCTTAAGGCTTTATGGAAATATAATTTCACCACGGATGTTGGGCCCTATATCAAAACCCATACCGGAGGACGTCCGTATGCATTGGCTGGTGAAGGTGGAATGGTCATGAATACAAATCCGCGCAACGAAGCTAAGCCTTTTGGAGAAAATGTAAGCTGGCAGTTGGGCTATTTTCATGAATGTATGAGTGGCTTTGAGCACCAGGTAGCAGCACATTTTATGGCTGAGGGAATGCCTGATGAAGGTCTGATTTTAACCCGTGTTATTCATGACAGGCATCATGCAGCGAAACGAAATCCTTTTAATGAAATTGAGTGCAGCGATCATTATGCCAGAGCCATGGCCAGTTATGGGACATTCATTGCAGCTTGCGGTTTTGAATATCATGGGCCAAAAGAATATATTGGTTTTGCACCTAAATGGAATAAAGAAAATTTTAAGGCAGCATTTACAACGGCTGCAGGATGGGGGACCTACCGCCAGAACAAAACAGATCTTAGCCAAATTCATAGTTTTGAATTGAAATATGGGGAGTTGTTGCTTCGCAGGATCTCGTTGGAGAAACTAGACGGAAGAAGAGTTGTTTCTATGTTGGCATTATTAGGCGACAAGCAAATTCCCGTAAAATTTATGCAGAAAAGCCGTGCTTTGGAGATCCTACTAAAGGATAAACTCCGTATAGAGAAAAATCAAACTTTAACAATTACGATTTCTTAAATTAATAAATGATGAAGCGACCAGCTTTTTGGATAAAACATCCAGTAATCTTATGGATTGCCGGATGTTCATTTCTTACTGCATGTAATGCTCCTGCGGGCAAACAAAATATAGAAAAAGAGAATGTGTCTGAACATTGGAAACAGCAGCTTAGTGAAAAGCTGTCTTTCCTTGGTCATAGAAACTGGATACTGGTGGTAGACAAAGCTTTTCCTGAACAAAATGCACCTGGAATAGAATATATCTATGTCAATGAGCATTTAGTTCCGGTATTGAAACAGGTGATTGCCCAGGTTCATCAATCCGGGCATATTAAATCCATAGCTTACCAGGATAAAGAACTTGGATTTATAACTGAGAAACAAGTAAAAGGAATTGTGCAATTCAGAGCCGATGTTAAAAGGATATTGGGTAAGCAGGAAGTACAAACTTTGCTCCATGATTCTGTTTTTAAGAAACTGGATAAAGAAACCAGACTTTTTAAGGTTCTGGTTATTAAAACCAATGAACTTATCCCTTATACTTCCGTGTTTTTACAATTGGATTGTGCCTACTGGAATTCAATGAAAGAAAGAGAATTAAGGACGGTAATGGATTTAAATCAGTAGGGTTGTGTTAAGTTAAGCAAAAATCAAAGAAAGGTTTACCACCAAAACAGCCCGGTTGACTACCTATTTTATAGGTCTGTTTTGGTGGTTGGACATTTGATACCTTTTATTTATGCACTACTTTGAAGGTGACTGCATATTTGAATTTTCCTTGTTGAAGAGCAGCAGGGATGGTCAATAAGATTCCATCATCCTTGGCTTTCCATTTGATATTCATTTTGGTTCCGAGCATACTTACTTTTTGTATTTTCTTTGCGCCATCTAAGGCGATGAAAATTTGCTCTGGTAATTGAACATCTTCAGTTTCTGCAAGCCAAACGGCATAAGACTCAGTGCCTTTTTTAGACTGGGTGTAAAAGATGTTTTTCGTGGAAAATGGTGCTATCGGTTTTGAACCGTAGATGCACTCGCCGTTAATTTTTATCCAGGAACCAATATCTTGTAAACGCTCGTAAGCTACCGGGTCCCAGTCTCCATTTGGACCTGGGCCAATATTAAGCAGAAAATTTCCACCTCTGGATACAATTTTGACCAGCAGATCCACCAGTTGCTTGGCAGATTTATAGGTGTCATGTGGTACATAACTCCAGGAATTTCCCATCGTCATACAGGTTTCCCATGGATAAGGGAGGGGCTTGTCTGGTACCTGCTGTTCGGGTGTGGTGTAGTTCTCAAATTCACCTGTTACCGTGCGGTCTACTACAATTAAACCAGGCTGATGACTTCTGGCCATACCGGCAATTTTGGCCATATCTATGTCCTGATTAAGTTTCTTATTGGGTCTGACCTGACCACCATCCAGCCATAGAATGTCGATTTTTCCGTAATCGGATGCCAATTCCTCAATTTGATTGTAGGTGAAATCTTTAAATTTCTGCCAGCGCTCAGGGTATTTGGCCGGATCGTAATTTACGTTTCTGTCTTTGGGCGGAAAATATGGCCACCAGTAATACTCACTATGCCAGTCGGGCTTGGAGAAATAGGCCCCAATTTTAAAATTCTCTTTTCGGAAAGCATTAAAAACCTCTTTTGTGATGTTGCTTCTGGGGTTAGAAGAAAAGGGTGTTTTAGCGTCTGTTATTTTATAATCTGTTTGTTTAGTGTCAAACATGCTGAAGCCATCATGATGTTTGGTTGTAAATACCACATAGCGCATTCCGGCATCTTTAGCCGCTTTAACCCACTTTTCCGGATTAAAAGCGACAGGGTTAAAGGTAGTTTGAAGGTTTTCGTAAGCTTTTTTATACTTGAAATAATCGTCTGAAAATGGTCCCTTGCGTTGGGTCCAGTCCTCATCTTCCGGACAAATGCTCCAGCTCTCTACAACGCCCCATTGACTATAGGGCCCCCAGTGCATAAATAAGCCAAATTTAACATCTTGCCATTCCTTAATGTTTTCACGGACCAGGGAATCTTTAGGAACCACATAGTCAACAGACATTTTATGCTGCTGAGCCTGAGCTCCAGGATGGAGCATTAAAAATGCACCAATTACTAGAAATTTCTTCATAATCAAAAATACCTATTTAGGTTATATGATTGGTTTGTAATTATGATTTTACGAAAACGATTGTTTCGTTTTATAAATGAATGGTAGCGAATTGTAAATAAACCGGATTTCCTGACCTATAATTATTATTTTACGGGGCACAAAGAGCTAAATATGATAACTGTAGCGATTATAGAGGACGAACCTGCAATCCGTAAGGAAATAAGCTATCTGATACAACAGGAAGCCAATACAGAACTTGTTGGTTGGAGCGACAGTGTGCGGACTGCTGCGAAGCTGATTGAGGAGAAGCAGCCTGATGTCATATTGATGGATATCCAGCTTAGGGATGGAACGGCTTTTGACCTTCTTAAAATGCTTTCTCCTATTCCGCAAAATATCATATTTATTACTGCATATAACCATTTCGCGATCAAGGCCATTAAGTATGGTGCATTGGATTATCTGCTGAAACCCGTTGATCAAACCGAATTGAAAGAAGCGCTGGAGCGCTACCGGCGCCGAACGGAAAACAATCCGCAATGGATGCAGCAACTATCGATGGCACAGGATTCCATCAGCACAGCCGAACTGCCGGAAAGCATTGCCCTTAACTCCGTTCATAATGTGCGTATAGTGTCTGTAAACGACATTATCTACTGCAAAGGTGATGGTCCTTATACTTTTTTCTTTCTGAATGATGGTACAAAGCAACTGATCTCCAAACCGCTTAAATATTATGAAGAATTGTTGCCTGCACCGCATTTCCTGCGTACCCATCAATCCTATTTGGTGAATCGCCTGTTTGTTTCGGGTATTAACCGTTCGGAATATATTGTGCTTAAAAATAAGGAGGAAATCCCGATTTCTACGCGACGGAGAAATGCCGTATTAACTCAACTTTTTCCTGAAAAATGAAACAAATATTGCGTATCGCGCTTTTAGGAGTGATGATTTCATGGACTTTGGCTTGTCATAAAAAGCCGCTTCCGCCCCTTGAAAATAATTTGATTACTGAGAAAATAAGAAAACTGGAAAAGGTGCCCGTCTCTCCGGCAAATGGTGATTCTGTGGTCAGGGAATGGCGGAAATTCGACGAAAATCCATTGGTAAAAAAGGATGCTGTACTTTCAGCAAATGTTAAATACAATTTGGCACGGCTATATGGTATGCGCGGGCAGGATTCGGCTCGTTTTTTTGTGGAAAAAGCTTTGGAGCTGATAGAACCAACCGGAGATCAGAAGTATAAGGCGCTTATATACAATGGGGTGGGTAATGTACGAAGCATGGAGGCAAAGCTAAGGGAAGCGAGCTATTATTATAATAAAGCAGCAGCGATTGTATTATCTGATGCTACCGCTGGCCTGTCTCCCGAAGCCAGATCTGCTATACTGCTTTCGGCTGCGCAGAGCAACCGATCTTTCTTTCAATATCATCTGGCCGAAAAAATGAACCGCGCTGCATTGCCATTGACCGACTCTCTGCCCCAGGGGCATATCAACCGGCAACGTGTACTGGTACAGATGATACAGCTCCTGAGCCAGCAACTAAAGCCGGCAGATAGTATGGCTCCTTATCTGCGGAGATTAGAGGTACTTCAGGCTCGGCATCCTGATAAGTATGACATCAGTTATCTGTACGAATCGAAGATGAAATACTTTGAGGCAGAAAAACAAAATGATTCGCTGTTACACTACCAGTTGTTGAAAACAGAAGTAGATGAGGCTACGTATGGCACCAGAGCCGCCTCGGTTAATATCAATAATTTACTTGTCGATTATTGTAATGTGGCCACCATCTATGTCGCACTCAGACAATCCGTAAAAGCGGCTCAATTCATCTATAAAGCAAAAAAGTTGAAGGAGCAGCATCCAAATCTGATTCTGGATGATGATGAAGTGGTATATCAGAAAAGTTTGGCTGAATTATACCGTTTACAAGGTAGAAACAAGGAAGCAACAGAGGTGCTGAAGAATGTAGTCAAATTGCAGGAAAACCTTTATCAGGCTGCACACACGCAAGCCCTTGCTGAAATGAATGCACTTTATCAATTGCAGGTGAAGGATCGTTCTATCCACACTTTAAATGAAAGTATTAAGATCAATCAACTTCAATTGCAACGAAACCGCTTGTGGCTTGTTGTTGCAGTATTAAGCGTTGTTTTGTTGGGCGTAACCTTATTATTTCTTTATTATAATTTTCGACAGCGCGGGGCAAGACAGGAAAAAGAAAAAGTATTGTTACATCAACAATTGTTGCGGACACAGATGGAGCCTCATTTCATATTCAATACTTTATCGGCGGTGCAGAGTTTTGTCCGTCTGGATAAAAAAGATAAAGCCATTAAATATCTCAACCGGTTTAGCCGTTTGCTTCGCAACAGCCTGGAGCTAAGCCGGGAAAGTCTGGTTCCTTTAGATGAAGAAATTGATACACTGGAAAATTACCTCTGTTTACAACAAATGCGTTTTGAAGAAGCTTTTACTTATCACATCCTGCAACCAGAGGGACAGGATCCAGGTGCGGTCATGTTACCTCCCATGTTGATACAGCCTTATGTGGAAAATGCGATCCTGCACGGCATAGAACTGGATTCGGGCAATGGCAATATTGATGTTTGCTTTTACCTTGAAGAAGATGTGCTGCATGTAACAGTTACCGATACCGGTAACGCTCAGGGCCATCAGTCAGATACAACGCACCGTTCATTGTCGGGCACCATCAGCCGGGAGCGAATGGATTTACTGGGTAAAAAAGCAGGCGTATCTATAACCCGTAATACAGATGGCGGCACAATTGTAAGCCTGCAGATTCCAGTAGTGTATGGATAAATTTGCGAATTGTAAATGGGAATTGCGAATCATAAATGGCTTGATAATTTAAGTAGGATGACTTTTATTTTTACACTGAATTAACGCATACGACAAACGTATGCAATGGTTTAATAAAAATAAATAACTATGAAAAAATTATTAATGAGTTTGGTAGCAGTGGCATTGATGTCATCTGCGGTTTTTGCAAAGACTGGTGAAGTAAAGCCAGCAGAGAAAACAGTTGAAAAAACAAAGGTATACACAGCTGTTGCCGGTAAGTCCAATGTTAAAATAGTCGGAGAGGCTAAAGAAATCAAGAAAGGGAACTTCAAGACACTATGCAGATTGACTATGAGTATTTACAACACGAGCGGTCAGCTGATAGACACTCAGGTTTTAACCTATACGTGTTATGGAGCCAACGACATGTTCTACAGCAATTGTGGTGAATACTTTAGCGCCACTATACAAAATTATCAAAATTATTACGGAAACCCGAACCATAATTAAGTTGCACCTATGAACAACAACAAAGTGAACCGAAAGGTTCACTTTGTTGGTTTTTAAGATCCATGAAACAGTATTTACTATTTGGTTTGCTGCTGTGTGCTTCGTGGAGCGTGCAGGCACAAAAATTACATGCGGTATATGAATATATACCTTCTGCTGTGGCGACCTTCCGGGAGCATGTCTATTTCGGAGACGGTGTCAAAATGGCTGTCCGCGATTCAGTGCCGGTGGCAGCGGATAAGGGAGAAGGGAAAAGTCAGGATGGCGAAATGTTTACCAGTTTTTCTTTGGTACTCCATACCGATAAAAATTACAGGAACATTGTTATTCAGAAAAACAATGAAAATGATCTTTTAGAAATACGGTCGATTCAGGGAAAGAATTATCAGGTGACCGACAAATTTCCCCAATTGCAGTGGAATACTGACTATAACAGTCGGGATACCATAGGCAAATACGTCTGTCATAAAGCGACTGCCAGTTATCGTGGTACCAAGCTTATTGCGTATTACACGGATGATATTCCGGTACCGGCAGGTCCTTACAAATTCGGCGGACTGCCAGGTCTGATCGTGATGCTCTACAATGAGAGCGCAAATCCGAACTATTGGACGCTCAAAGAAGTTTCCTATCCGTATGAGGGTAGCATTCCTGTAGATCAAGGCTATATCTATTCCTTGCCTAAATTATCCTTAGAGAACTACATCAAGAAAAATGATGCATTGGTAGAGGAACAGATGCGCATTATGGAAAGTAAAATGCCGGCGATGGAAGGTCTGACGATCGAAAGGAAAAAGGTGAGGGGCACGGTGGAGCAGGTCTATGAATGGGAAGAAAAAGGTCTGCGTGAAAAGTAGATTTTGGTGCTGTGGATGGGTGTTACTTTGCTTATGGTCTGTTGTTTTTCCTGTCCGGGCACAGGTATCGATCGGCGGAAAAGTGACTTCCGGAGGCCGCCCTGTTGGCGGTGTTCGGGTAGACCTCCATCGGGATAGCATTTCTGGTCTTTTGGCGTATACATTTACAGATGGCGAGGGAAAGTACCATGTACAAACTACCTATGCCGGCAAAATGAACTTGTATTTTAAGGCATTGAGCTATGAGTCTGTACTCAAAGAAATTAAACCGGGTCAGGCAAATATGACTGTGGATGTACAGCTGAATGCAGGTGGTGTGGAGCGTTTACAGGAAGTTGTGATCCATTCGAAGCGGCCATACAGGCTGGGTAAGGATACGATCGAGCTGAATGTACAATCGTTTCTGCAAGGTGACGAACGGACTGTAGAGGATTTGCTGAAAAAGATTCCTGGATTAAATATCGGTACCGACGGGAGTATTAAAGTAGGTGATAAAGAGGTGGAAAAGGTAATGATAGAGGGCGATGACTTTTTTGAAAAGGGTTACCGTCTGCTCACACAAAATATGTCTGTCCAGCCCTTGGAAAAGATACAGGTCTTGCAGCGTTATTCTAATAATAAGCATCTGAAAGGGATTGAAAATTCAAACAAGGTAGCCCTGAACCTTCAATTGAAAGAAGACAGCAAAAGCCAATGGCTGGGTTCGGTATCTGTTTCCGGTACGCCGATAGCACCGGCATTCTACTACGGAAGTGTCAACCTGATGAATTTTGGAAAAAAAAACAAATACTATTTGTTGGGCACCGCCAATAACAATGGAGTGGATGCCGTGAGCAGCATCAACCATCTGCTGTATCCTGGCAAATCTGACGAACCTGGACAGATCGGTCTGGGCGTGGTTACGCCTACGATTATCGATTATACACCTGATCTCCCAGGTTTTGATTATAAAAGAACAAATTTCAATCGCGACAGGCTGTTGTCATTCAATACCATATTAAACCCGACCAAGCAGCTTAAAGTAAAGTGGCTGGGCTTTGCGAACCCTACAAAAAAATCGTTCTATCAGAATATATTGCAGGAATATCATATTAAGGATATTCAGTTTGCCAATACAGAGGTTTATGAATTTAACAAACGCATTGACAATTACTTTTCGAGATTGGAATTGCAGTATGAGATCAATAACCGGTCAACGCTCCTCTACACCGGAAATCTGGGTTCACTTGGCAGGCAGGATACTGGAAACCTGTTGTTCAATGGAGCCAGCGCTACAGAGCTGACCTCTACCCAGGGCTATGTAACCAATCACAACCTTACACATACCTGCAAGTTATCAGACCAGGAAGCCCTCGTGAGTTCCGCCCGCTGGATCATGCAGCGATCTCCCCTGGATTACAGCATTGACCAATACTATTATGAAGATCTGTTCCAGGTCGGTGGCATTTCGGATGTACATCAGCATGTCGGGAATAATCTGCAGTACCTGGGGGTAACCTCACACTATGTACGCAGGCAAAAAGGTGGTGATTTTATGGAGATTGCCCTGGCCAACGAATATAAGAACCAGGAGCTGGTGACGGATTTCATTTTGCAGGGAGGTAATGGCGAACAGATTCGCCCTTCCGGCTTTTCAAACCAGGTGCGTCTCCTTACCAATCAGTCCCGTCTCCTGGCTAAATACACGTTGAAGCGTAAAAAATGGGAATGGACACCGCAGTTGAATGCTGGTTTTATACAGAGTGACCTACAAACTAACGGACTGGCCCGATACCGGAATAACTGGTTGATTTCCTCGCGGTTATCCGTAAAGTGGGAGCCATACCGAAAGGGAAAGCTGGAGACAGAACTTTCGTTCCAGCAGACCAATACCGAACTGATGGACGTCATTCCCGGCTATTATAATACCGGCATCCGGAATTTTGCAAAGGGCTTGGACGATATGGCCACTCTGAACAGTTCGGGAATGATATTGACCTATACGCATGGCAATATGCTGGATAAATTTTTTGCCAGTTTATCGATAGGCTATAAAACGCTGTTCGATTATATGAGTAATCAAAGCGTGCTAAATGCAAACTTCAACCTTGCCCAGCAAGTGCTGTTAAAGAATAAAAAAGTGGCTTTTTATAAAGCACAGTTCAACTACTATATACAGCCGCTGAGAGGGAATTTAAAATTGGATATAAATGCTGATTTCTCTGATTACGAAGCTGGTATAGCGGAGCTGGGAAACCGAAAGATACAATCCGGGTCGCAGGATTATGGCTTATCCTTCAGGAGCGTTTGGAAATGGAGATTAAACCTGCACACCGGAACCCGTATGCAGTTCACCTCTTTTAACAGCGAGAGCAAGAGCCGGTTGAAGAACACCTATAGTTTTCTAAACCTGTTCGTTAATGTTGTTGATGGTGTTCAGGCCAATTTGAAAAATGAGGCGTACCATTTTGGCGACTTTTTTGCCGCTTCAAAAACGTATTATTTTTCAGATTTTTCGCTGTCATACGACGTAAAAAAAATGAAGACCAGATTTGAGATCACCGCAAAGAACCTTTTCAATAACCGTCAATTTAAAAATGCAGTCATTACAGATACCTACCAGGCTATAACAGAATATCGTCTGTTGCCACGTTATATTGCATTGGGGATTGATTATAGTTTCTAGCTCAATCAGATGAAAGTTCATCCAGCATGTTAAATGTGGGTACAAAAAACAAGCTACCCGTTTTTGGGGTGCTGAAATCTAAAATTCTATCATAATTTCCTGCCGGAGAACCAATAAACATGTTGTTCAGCATTTTCTCTACCGTGCTGAAGGTACTTGCATAGGCTATAAAATAGGTGCCCATTTCATTTGTAGAAATGTTACCAAAGGGCATATTGTCACGTACGATTTTAAAATCATCACCCACATTGGCCAGGGCGATGTGGGCATTTGCAGGTTTAACATCGTCTGGCATTTCTACATCATTAGATTTGTATCTTCCAATTACTTTTTCCTGCTGCTCTGTAGAAAGCACCTTCCAGGCAGATAAATTATGGATATATTTTTGTACGAAAAGATAGCTTCCTCCTTTATAAACGGCATCTTCGTCTCCAATCATACTGAAGAATTCCCGGTCTTGTCCCTGTGGGTTTTCGGTGCCATCTACAAAGCCTAAAATGGAACGGCTGTCCCAGTATCTGAAACCATGGATTTCTTCTGCACTGGTGGCTACTGGTTCTAAAATATTGGTTATTGCGGCTGCCATATCGTAACAGATGCTGGTGTTATCGGCCCTTATATGGAAATGTAAATCTCCTTTGGAAGAAACGGCTGTATGTTTTTCGCCGGTAATGGGTTCAAAATTTGCCAATTCTCTTGGGAGTGGGAGTGGAAGGTTGAGCAGATGCCAGGCATCATATCCGATTCCCATTACACAACTGGCCCTGGAAACCGGAAAGCGAACGTTAACAGAATTGTTCAGGTTGATCACGAGCTTGCAAAGCTGGTTAAACACAGACCTAAGCTCTGAATTATCCTTGAAATTCCATACCATAAATATGGTGTTGTTGTTGGTATAGTCTGTTACATTCTGTGAATCCTGTTTCATGTGCGTATAATTTGTGGTGTGGTACGAAAGTAAGAAAAATTGCACATGTTAATTGAAAATTACACAATCGATTGTGCCATCCATTGCAACCGATTGTGTAGTTTTTACTGCTATGAACACCCAGTTGCAGCGGATATTTTATTCCAGGTTTTAGTTAGATTCGGGTCATTAGAAATCGAAAATCAACCTTAATTTATGCGAAAATTTACCTGTCTGCTCTTGTTCTTAATTCCATTAGATCTTTTAGCTCAGCAATTTAAACCTGTACAAGACCTGATTAAAAGGAGGGTTCCCTGGTTAGAAAATCAGGTTGTTTTCAAATCGTTGAAAAGCGGGGAGAAGGATATAGCTGAATTGCAGAGCCAGGGAAACAAAGTGGTTATTAGCGCTTCAGGTCCTAATGCAGCCGCAGTAGGATTGAATTGGTATTTAAAGTACTACTGCCATCGTTCCATGTCGCATATGGGAGATCATCTTGCTCCGGTGTCTTCGATTCCAGTAGTAAAAGAACTTGTACGTATAGAGGCACCGGCCAAATACCGTTATGCTTTGAATTATTGCACTTATAACTATACCATGAGTTTTTACGATTGGAAAGACTGGGAACATGAACTGGACTGGATGGCTTTAAATGGCGTAAACTTAATGCTCACCGTAAATGGAATGGAAGCGGTGTGGCAAAATACATTGAAGCAAATTGGTTATTCTGATCAGGAAATTAACGATTTTTTAGTTGGTCCTGCTTATACAGCATGGTGGTTAATGGGGAATATACAAGGTTGGGGCGGGCCAATGCCTCAAAGTCAGATCGATGGCCGGAAAATGTTGCAGCAACGGATGATGGAGCGGATGAAAGAATTCGGAATAGAGCCGGTGTTGCAAGGTTTTTATGGAATGGTGCCGAGCTCTTTAAAAGACAAGACCAAGGCGCCTATTATCGATCAGAAAACGTGGGGAGCATTTAAACGCCCGGATATTTTAATTCCCGGTCATCCTGATTTTTCCAGGATAGCGGGGATATACTATAAGGAATTAAAAAAAGCTTATGGCAAAAACATCCGTTTTTTTGCAGGCGACCCTTTTCATGAGGGAGGAATTACAGATGGTATAGATTTAAAGGAGGCGGGTAGGTCTATTCAAACCGAAATGCAAAGGAGTTTTCCCGGATCTGCCTGGGTATTACAGGGGTGGCAGGATAATCCTAAACAGAAAATGCTGGAGGGACTCGATAAATCCCATGTGCTGGTGCAGGAATTGTTTGGTGAGTTCACCAATAATTGGGAAAAACGAAATGGTTATGACTCGACACCATTTATTTGGTGTGTAGTAAATAATTTTGGAGAAAGACCTGGTTTGTACGGTAAATTACAGCGTTTCGCAGATGAAGTTGACCGGATAGGTAAAAGCCCGTATAAAGATTTATTTAAAGGGGTAGGTATTATGCCTGAAGGACTCAATAACAATCCACCCGTTTATGATCTGATGTTGGAACTTGGCTGGAGAAAAGATCATGTTGATGTTAAAAAATGGATAAAGGACTATACCCAGTATCGGTACGGAAGTACAAACAAATTTATCGATGTGGCCTGGCAGGGGTTCCTGGAAACGATATATCAAAGCCTTCCAGGTTACCAGGAGGGGGCGAGTGAGTCTGTATTTTGTATCCGCCCGGCGCTGGATTCCAAACCGGCCTCACGTTGGGGTACCCGGGAAAGAAATTATGACGGCGCAAAATTTAAAGAGGCTGTTCTGGAGTTTGCAAAAGCGGCTCCTGAATTTAAAAATTCGGATACTTATCAGATCGATCTGATTAATATGTTAAGGCAGGTGCTGGCAAATGATGGCGAGCTGGTTTTTCAGGCTATGGGAAAAGCCTACCAGGAAAAGAATACGGATGAATTTACCAGGCTTTCTGGTCAATTTCTGGATATGATCCGTTTAACAGATGACTTGCTGTCCAGCCATCCTTATTATCAGTTAAATACCTATAAGACTCAGGCCTTGAGTCTGGGGAAAACCAAAGAGGAAAAGGCACTTAATATCAAGAATGCCATGATGCTGATTACCTATTGGGGTGAAAACATCAGGACCGAGGATAACTTGCATGAGTACGCTTACAAAGAATGGGGAGGCTTGATCAAGGACTTTTATCTGGTCAGGTGGAAAATGTATATAGCTTATTTACATGATAATCTAGAGGGTAAAAACACGCAGGCTCCCGACTTTTTTATGTGGGAGCGTGCATGGGTAGAGCAGAACCTGGAGGTTAAACCCGAAAGTCAGGTTAAGCCTTTAGATCAGATAACTGCTGAAATTCTAACATTGAAAACAGGTGTTCAATAGCCTGACCGGATTTGTTTCCTGCGATATTCCTGTTGTCTAAGGTGACAACAGGAATATTGTATCTTCTGAGTTGTTCAAACTGCTCTGTATCTATAGTGGATTTGGTCACAGCAATCAGAACGCCGTCAACCCTCAGGTTCTTCATGTTTTCCAAAATCTGTTTTTCCCGGTCTGGTTTTTCAAAAGACTGGCCGAAAATTACATTATAGTTCTTATTATGAGCGCAGCACTCTATTTCACGTAGGATTGAACAATAAGAATTTTCTGCGATATCCGGTAAAACAACACCTATAGTAAAGGTTTTTCCCTGCTTAAGGAATACTGCATTTTGGTTGGGGTGGTAGTTTAATTCTTTAGCTACTTTGTTGACCCGCATGGTGGTCACCAGACCGATACTTGGATGTCCCCGAAGTGCTCTGGATACTGTTGATGGATCGATCTTGAGTCGTTTGGCTATATCTTTGATTGTGGGTATCTTTTCCATTTTCTGCTTAAATTTGAGTAAAACTTAGGGCTAACTATTTTCAGGGTGGAATTGGCATCCTGACCGCTGGTTTTTTTCCAGATCTGGAAATCGGTAATCGGGTTGCCATTGGTGCTGTTCCAGATCCATTGAGGTTGTGTTGTGGTAAAATAGCTGTTGTGATCAATGGTATTGTGACTTCCGGTTAGGGTGTATTTATGGATCAGCAGGTCCTTAGGTCCGGCATATACGATGTTGTTCTTTATTACATTGCTGTCGCAATGCTCCGTTAGTCTGAGTTCTCCTTCAATTTCTCCAAATGCCCCTGGAACACGGTTATTCTGAAATAAGGTATTGTTCAAAATGCTACAGTTCTTTGTGCCGGCGATGGTGTAATTTAAATAATCTCCCATATAAATGCCTGCCCTGTAGCAGTTAAAGA
>Ga0182006_1000671_pt1 | contig 24015 bp, 16 predicted proteins | sample Sormic07211104_1_FD_123022 | JGI IMG/M metagenome (GOLD analysis project Ga0182006, IMG submission 123022) | Rhizosphere microbial communities from Sorghum bicolor, Mead, Nebraska, USA - 072115-104_1 MetaG | ecosystem: Host-associated > Plants > Roots > Rhizosphere | place: USA: Nebraska...
GTATCCGAAGTACGCCAACGAACCGGTCGAAATTCTATCTTGAGTACATTCTCATCCGAGGAGCCTGCCTGAGCAGCTTGATGACGTGAGGCGCATTGATTTCTGAGCCGGGGTAATCTGAATCTGTTTTATAGGCTGTTGATTTAAATTAATACTATGCGTTTAAATTTTTCTATGGAATACCACTTGGAATACCTGTTTCCTGATATTTGGTATTTTAACTTGGAATGCGAGCCTGCGACCGGGCCCGGATGCAGGGCCTGAGCGCAGCTAGTGAATTAAGCCGATTTGTGCATCGTCCCACAGTCATGGCTTTCGTCGGCGTATTTGTCTATCGCTACCCTGGATCAAGCTCTTCGGTGCTATGTACGAGCCATGCCGACTCACCCGCGACAGCATCGCCGCCGCCGCGAGCGCAATCGACATGGACCTGGGCAAAACCTAGATCATCAATTCCGGTCTGGTACGGGTTAAAGGCGGGTTGATTAGGTTTTACCCGACTCAACCCAGCCTAACCCATGCAAACAGGCCTGAATATGTGTAAGCTCCCTTCTAATACCTATACAGCAATTAGGGCTTCGCTATGGACGACCGCTGGCTATCCGTCGATGAAATCGCCGATTACCTCGGTGTAGCCAAAGACACCATCTACACCTGGGTGACCTCCAAGGGCATGCCGGGGCACAAGGTCGGGCGCTTCTGGAAATTCAAGAAAGAAGACGTGGACGCTTGGGTGCGAGAAGGCGGTGCAGCTGCCAGTAGTGACGATTTTGACAACAAGGAGCCGCGCAATGCCTAAGCAGCGCTCCACACAGGACAGCAATGACATGAGCGACCTTGATCAAGAACTCCACGCGCCAGAGCGCGCGCTCGAAGAGGGCAAGGTCTTTGATTACATCACCGGCAACCCGGTGAAAGACAGTGACAAAGAAAAGGTTCGCCAGCGCATTGCTCGCGCCATCATCCATGAGTACGGCATCGCGGCCGAAGACATGGAGCCCGACTTCAAGGTCAAGGTGTTGGGCAAGAATCGCAAGCTCGACATCGCGATCTTCAAGCCTGGGCAAGTGCACACGATAGACAACCTCTACCGTGCCGTGGTGGTTGAGAAAGAACCCAAGATCGGCACCAAGGGTGCGTACCGTATGCGCGACCCAGAAGAGGCACGCAAAGAGTTCGAGGTGTTGGAGGCCGTGATGGCCGAGGTCGATAGCTGCGACTACGGCCTGTGGACCAATGGACTGGAGTTCTTCTTTTTCAAGAAGGAAGTCACCCGCTTCGATACCAAGTTCAAACCCATTGGTGACTGGCCATTGGGTGACGACACCTTCAGCGTTGAAGGCCGATCCATGGGTCGCATGCGCCGTGCGGACCCAGTGATGCTGCGCACCGCTTTCCGCCGTTGCCACAACTACATCCACGGCAACGAGGGCATGCCCAAGGACGCCGCCTTCTGGCAGTTCCTGTACCTCATTTTTTGCAAAATGTATGACGAGCAGCAGCCCAACGAGGCCCGAGGGTTCTACGTAGGCCCATTCGAACCTTTTGATCCAGAAGGCCAGAAAGCCATCCGTCTAAGGATCAAACCGCTCTTCGAACGAGTGAAGAAGAAGTACGACGGTCTATTCAAGGGCAATGAAGAAATCACTCTGTCCGACCGGGCATTGGCCTTCATCGTCTCGGAGTTGGCCCGTTACGACTTCGGTCGCACCGATGTCGATGCCAAAGGTGCGGCCTACCAAGAAATCGTGGGCACCAACCTACGGGGAGATCGCGGCCAATACTTCACACCGCGTGGAGCCATCAGTCTCGTGGTCAAGATGCTTGAACCCAAGGAACACGAGCGTGTGCTGGATTCGTCATGCGGCACCGGGGGCTTCCTGGTTGAGACCCTGAACTACTTGAACAAGGTCTTTCACGAAGAGAAGCGCATCAAGGCGGGTGATGAGAACACGGAAGAGTTCGTATCCATTCGTGATCGGCTGGCCAATTACGCAGCTAAGAACCTATTCGGTGCTGACTTCGACCCCTTCCTGGTGCGCGCTGCTCAGATGAACGTGATGATGGCAGGAAACTCTCTGGGCCACCTCTATCACATGAACTCGCTGGAGTTCCCTGCGGGGTATTTGCCTGGTGTTCAGGCAGCGAAAGAGTCGATCCCGCTTGGCACGATTGATGTCTTGATGACTAATCCGCCGTTCGGCTCAGATATTCCTGTTACTGAGAAGACCATCCTGGAGCATTACGAGCTGGCACGCCGCTGGGAGCGGCAGGGCGATGGCTTTGTGATGACAAATGCTGTCAAGCCAGCAGTAGCACCTGAGACGCTGTTTATTGAGCGATGTGTAAGATGGCTCCGGCCAAACGGTCGCATGGGAATCGTTTTGCCGAATGGGGTTCTTGGAAACCCGGGCGATGAGTACATTCGCTACTGGATTCTCCGTCATTGCTGGATCCTGGCCAGCGTAGATTTGCCTGTGGAGTCATTTATTGTTGAGGCGAATGTCAATATTCAAACCACGCTGTTGTTCTTGAAGAGGAAGCCCATCGAGGTCATCAAGGCAGAAGACTTGGGAAGTACGCAGGACTACCCGGTTTTCATGGCAGTGGCCAACAAGGTTGGTTTTGACCGGCGTGGTAATACGTTATTTAAGCGTAGTCCCGATGGTGAGGAAATCCTCGTTGATGTGAGCCATGAAGAGAAGGTGCGCATTGGTGGCGGTCTACAGGTGCGCACCCTCCATCGGAAAGAGCGCATTCTCGACGACGACTTACCCGGGATCGCCAGGGCCTATGCTGAGTTCCGCGCCAAACATCCGGAGCCCAGTAAATGATTACGCGACTGGAATCAACACGCGATCGCTGCTTTGAACGCCTGGCGGTTGCCGAGATGCATGCGGTGCTTTTGGCGTGGTTCCCGATAGAGGTTGCTACATGACTTTCGCAAGCTTCAAGAATGCGCGCATCGTCCGTTCTAGTTGGTTAGGTGAGGATGGACGGCGGCTAGACTGTAACCCCTATATGTCTGGAGCGCTTGAGGCACGTGACGCCTTGCAGCGTCTTGCTGTTCGCAAAGATCCTTTGAAAAGCCTTACGTCGGGACACTCAGGTGGTATCTATAACGGTCCAGTTTTCTCGCGCATTTGGGTAGAAGACCCGAAGTTTGGTGTGCCGTTTGTCAGTGGCAGTGATATTTTGAATGCGGATCTTTCTGTATTGCCACTGCTCAAAAAATCCTATGCACAGTCTAAAAAACTTGCGCACCTGAAATTGGCAGAAGGAATGACTTTGATAACGTGCTCAGGAACCATAGGCCGAATGGCTTATGTGCGTCCTGGTATGTCAGGCATGTGGTCCTCACAGCACATCATGAAAGTCGTCCCTGACCCTTCTCGCGTACCGCCCGGCTATCTCTACGCCTTTCTTTCGAGTCGCTATGGCGTGCCACTTGTGGTGTCCGGTACTTATGGGGCCATTATTCAGCACATTGAGCCAGAGCATATTGCTGACTTACCGGTCCCTCGGTTTGGTGTTGATGTGGAAGGAGAGATTGATTGCCTGATTTCTTCAGCAGCGAAGGACATCAGTGAATCGAATCGCCTCATCAGCCTCGCAACTCAAACCTTGTTATCTAGCATCGGGCGAGACGATTTACGGGATGACTTGTGGCATCAAGACGATAGGGCACTCGGTTGGCAGGAGCACGCCGTCTCATCAGAGAGTTTTCGGGCCCTGAACTACGATCCGAGAGTTGCGGAGATACGTCGAGAAATCGAAGCGCGACCGCACTCACAGCTCGGTTCTTTATGCGACCCTTCGCAGTTTAAGGGGAAAATCATCTTTACCCGAATTGATGCGGAGCCTGAGCATGGATATATGCTCTTGGGGCAGCGGAATGCCTTCCATGTGCGCCCAGAGGGAAGGTGGATTTCTCGTAAATCGGTTGCCGGTCTCGGTCTGATAGTTCCGCCGGGTACCACTTTAGTTCCTTCCCATGGAACGTTGGGTGAGTTTGAACTGTATTGCCGTGCGCTTATCGTGACGAAGCGAACAGCTCAATATGCCTACAGCGGAGACTTTTTCCGTTGCGTTCCGCTTGAGGGAGCCATTGAACCCGGGTACTTGTTTGCGTTCATGCGTTCAAGGTTGGCTTTCCGCATGCTCCGATCTATCAGTACTGGTGGGAAGCAGCAGGAGCAGCATTCCGCGATGATGTATCGTTTACCCATTCCACGATTGGGCAAAGAGAAAGAGCGTGAGATCGCCGCAATGGTCGATAGGGGGGGGCAGCTGTATGACCGCGGTTTGGACTCCGAAGATCATGCCCGCTCTCTGATTGAAGAACAGATTCTGAGCGGAGGAGTTTGATGGCAAAAGTGATCCCCGTAGGCCAGCCGGTCAATGATGCAGAACGCAGTGCTATCGCTTACCTGCGGGATCGCTTGCCAGACAGCTATATCCTGTTGCACAACTTTGAAATCGAGCGCCAGGGCGAGCGCTTCGAGATCGACATCGCTCTGCTAACACCGCACGCGCTGTACTTGATCGATGTGAAGGGCACGCGCGGCACCATCGATGTGTACGGCAACAAGTGGTATCCCGAGGGGCGAGCACCGTACCCGTCGCCCCTGGGCAAACTGCGCGGGCATGCACGTACGGTCAAGGGTCTGATAACTCAGGCACATCCAGGGCGAAATGAGCTGAACGACATCTATGTAGATGCGGCCATCCTGCTCACTGCGTCGGATGCACACCTGATTGACCGCGAGCAGCTGGATTCAGACCGAGTGGTGAAATTGAAGGACGCCGAGCGCTACTTCAAAGATGCCACACGCATTCCCGCGCGCTTTTCGAAGAACATCCTGCAGCAGCAAGGGCTGATACTGCATGCTTTGAAGGTGGTTAAACCCGCCTCTGCCGTGCAGCGCTTCGGCCACTGGGAGGTGAAGGAAAAGCTCGGCGCAGCGCAGGCCTACAGCGAATTCCGTGCAGAGAACGCCTTTGCGGGAGGCACGGCCCGTCTGCGGGTGTATCAAGCGGACCCCTACCAGCCTGAAGATGTGCGTGAGGCCCAGGTTAATCGCATTGCCAATGCCTACCGGGCGCTATCCAAATTACCACTACATCCCAACATTGTTGCCGCGCGGGACTTCTTCCCGACCGACGATGACAGGTCCTTCATCCTGATCCTGGACGACGCGCCCGGCCAAGCGCTGACTGTACACATGGCACGGCCGCAGTTGGCACTGACCCTAGACCAGAAATGGCGTGTTGCCAAAGACCTGCTGGCAGCCCTAACACATGCTCATCAACATGGTGTGGTGCATCGCAACCTTACGCCTGGCGCGATCCTGATCGGCCAAGACGGTACCACCCGTATTACGGACTTCGATTTCGCGAAGCCGGGTGAGAACCGCAGCTTGAGCATTGCTGCAGACATCGTTGATTTGGTCGAGAAGGCTTATGTCGCGCCAGAGGCATTCCGCGAGCCGGGTGCAGCGTCTAGCGCGTCGGATATCTTCTCGGCTGGCGTCATCATTTATGAACTGTTCACTGGAGAGCGCCCGTTTGCGGGCGAGCCGACCACGGTGTGGGATCGTGTAGGTGAGTTCCTGAACAAGCCATCTGCGCTGCGGCCGGAGTTGAATGACGCTTTCGATGTTTGGCTGCAAAGTCTGTGCGCGTTTGACGAGCATAAGCGGCCACCAGCCCCCAATGCGCTGGCGGCATTGAATGCCTTGCTGCAGCCTGTGGCACTACAAGCGGCGGTCCCCGTTGAGGTGTCTGCCTTTGAGCCCAATGAGGTGTCTGATGACCAAGTCGACTACCTGAACCTGCCTGCGGGCTACAGGCTGACCCGCAAGTTCATCATCGAGAAGAAGCTGGGGCGTGGCAGTTTCGGCGTGGTCTACAAGGTTATCGACACGCTGGGCGATGTGGCGCGCACAGTAAAACTCATCGTCAGCGACCGCCACTCGACTCTGGATCGCCTGAAGCAGGAGTATCGTCACCTGGTGCAGATCCCTGAGCATCCACACGTAGTACGCGTGCTGGACGCGGATGTGATCCCTGGTCGTGACATTCCCTTCTTGGTGTTCGAGTACGTTGAAGGCTCTGACGTTGGCGACATGATTCAGGAGCGCCTGCTGTCGCCCGAGGACGTCCTGGAGCTGGGCAAACAGGTGATAGAAGGCTTGGTGCATTTGCATGCGAATGGCTTCCATCATTGCGACATCAAACCGCGGAATCTGCTGTGGACGCAGAAGGGCGCGAAAATCATCGACTTCAATGTGTCGGTGCGGGCTGATGATAAGGAGTCGCGAGGAGGCGGTTCGCGTCGTTATCTGCCGCCTGACTTCGACCCAGAGGTCATCCCGTATAACGGGGAGCGCGCAGACCGCGACCTTTATGCCATGGGGCTGACGCTGTATGAGGCGCTGACCTCGCGGTATCCCTGGGATACGGCAGAGCCGCCCATCAACAAGCCTGCGCCAGACCCGCGTGAGTTGTCGGGGTTCTCTGACTTTGCTCCAGAGCTTGTGAGCGTGGTGCTGAAGGCCATCGCCCCGCGTCGTGCGGAGCGCTTTGCCACAGCCACAGATTTCCGTGATGCCCTGGCCGAGGTGCGCCACGCGCGGCGCATCCAAGCCGTGAGCTTGGCTACGATGGCAACCGGCAGCAGCCAAGGGGTGTTGGCCGAGTCCGCGCCTAACAGCAATGCCTTCGTTTCGCACCTGCTTACACTCTACAGCCAAAGCCACCGCAGCAATGCCGGTACGCGGGGCATGGATGCACTGGGTTTTTCAGCCTATGTGGATACCGCCTTGGATCGGGCGCTGTTGCCAGCGGTCCTGTCAGGCGAGTTCCGCTTGGTGCTGATCTCTGGCAACGCGGGCGATGGAAAAACGGCCTTCTTGCAGCGCTTGGAGAAGGAAGTTGAAGTTCGTGGAGGATCAGCCAATCGTGGGTTGCCCAATGGCAGCGAGCTGGCATTGGGCGGCAAGCGTTACCTAATCAACTACGACGGCAGCCAGGACGAAGGCAACAAGGACAACAACCAGGTGTTGTTGGATTTCTTGTCACCCTTCAAGGGTAGCGATGCAAGAACCTGGACGCCGAAAGAAACTCGGCTTATTGCAATCAATGAAGGCCGGTTGGTGGACTTCCTTACGACGCATGAGCAAGACTTTTCTGAGTTGACGGCGCTGGTTCGGCGGGCGTTCTCGTCGGGTGAAACTGAGTCTGGCGTCGCGGTGGTGAACCTGAACTTGCGCAGCGTGGTGGCAGACGCCGAAGGGGGCTCGATTCTGGAGCGCACGATGCAGAGTATCGTGCAGCCCAAGAACTGGTCAGCCTGCGAAAGCTGCGACCTGAAGAACAGCTGCTATGCCTTGCATAACGCACGCAGTTTCCAGGATGAGATTGCTGGCCCACGCTTGCTAGAACGGCTCAAGACCCTTTACACCATGGCGCACTTGCGTGGTCGTTTGCATATCACGATGCGTGACCTGCGTTCGGCGCTGTCGTTCATGCTGATCGGCAACCGTGATTGTGGCGAGATTCATGCGCTGTATATGGCCGGAAAGCATGACGAAGTGGCGCGCAGCTATTACTTCAACAGCTGGATGGGCGGTGGGCAGCCTACTTCGGATCGATTGCTCACCTTGCTGGGCGAACTCGATGTGGGCAAGCAGGAAGACCCACGCTTTGACAGAGGGCTGGACTTTGTGCAGCCGGATGACCGGGCACTGTTCCGTTTTGAGCGGCGGGGGCAATTCGATTTCGAGGTGCTGAAGCGTCTGTTCGGTGATCTACCTCGTGGGTGGGTCGACGTGTCCGTTCGGCAGCGCGCACGCAAGCACCGAGAGTATGTGGCGATGGCCCGGCGCAAGCACTTTTTCGAGCGCCGCGACGCGAGCTGGGAAAAGATGCTGCCGTACCGCTCGGCCAAGCGCATGGTTGAAATCGTTCGTGGCGAAACCTCGATTGATGCACTGATAAGCGAAATTCTGCATGCCATCAACCGCGGTGAGGGGTTGCAACGACCGGAGCGCTTGGGGACGAGCTTGGCGTTGCAATTACGTCAGGTTGAGCACGGTACGGTTCGCAGCTATCGGCTTTTTCCCGCGGAGGGTTTTGGTCTGCAGGTGCAAGACTTTGCCGCTAACGCGCGTTTCGTCGAGCACCTGCCGACGGGTGTACTGCTGAAGTTTCAGGGCCAGGGTTTCGGTGCCATCTCCAGTGAGTTGATCATCAATCTCGATGTTTTCGAGATGCTGGTCCGACTGAATGAAGGCTACCGGCCCAGTGTCGAAGAGATGCAGGGCTTTTATCTGTGTCTGGGTGTGTTCAAGAACAGCCTCAATGCACAGCCCTATCGGGAGATTTTGCTGACCACGACGGGGCATGACTTCTACCGTTTGGCTCGCCATGACGACGGCCGGGTGGAGATGCGCTTGTTGCAAGGGGCAGCGACCAGTGAGCACAAAGCAGAGGCCTTAGCACAAGGCTTCAGGGGGAACTGATGGCATTGCAAAAAAAGGACAGGGAGTTCCGCCTCCCGAAAGTCAGCTACCTCGATTTCAAGACCATCGAGATGGACCGCGTGCTCACGGGCTTGTTTGAACGCTTGGAACATGGCGGCTATCCGAGCGTGTTTCGCGACAAGCGCGAACTGACAGTGGACAAGTTCGTGGACGACATTCTCGAAGCCGGCGACCGTTTCTTGGGGTTCGCTCAGCACCGAGACATGGTGCAGCGCTGGGTTGAAACCCACCTCATGGACATCGTCAATCGTGGCAAGAAGAATGCCGCGGTAGCTGGCCCACGTCCCCTGCATGGTTATACCTACCGCTTTCGCAATCCCAAGTATTCACGTGATTATGGCGCTGCCCAGCACCTGTACCAGATGTTGCACCACGCCCGGCATCTTTCGGGGCACAAGGCCATCGAGCACCTGAAGGGCTTCTTCTTTGACGGCTTCGACAAGCTCACACGAGAACTGAACGACAAGGCGCTGACAGACATTGAAACGGCTACGCTGCTGCACTTCCTGTCGCAGCGTAAAGACACGGCGGATACCCGTGCCGGTGGAGACCGCTTCGCGCCGGTGTGTATTGGCTCGGCAGATTTGATGGCCGAAGACATTCAGCGCCTGCTGTTCTATAAGCCTTTCATGCCACGCTCGGTGATGGTGGAGTACCTGAAGGTATTACTCTCGTTCCACTTAGCCCTCTACCACTTACGGCTGCTGAAGCTCTTGCCTGCCTGGCAAAAGTTGGAGAGCGCGAATTCGCTATGCGCAGAGTCAGCGTGCCCGATGAAACCCCGCGAACAGCGCGAACCACAGGGGGACTGTCCTTACAAACTGGGGTTGTTTGTTGACCTCTCCGGCAGCGCCAACTCAGCAACTGCTGCGCTCGCAGAGCGTAGTGCCGATGGATTTTATCGGCGCATTCCTAGCTTTATCCGTGCGTACTTTGTTGCGAAGAAGCTAGACGAGTTCTCTGAACACCTTGTGCGGCGTGGCAAATTGATCCGTCCATTGAATTCGGTGTTCTCCGTCGGTGAACTGTATGGCCTTCAAGCCGAACCATTCGCGGACGAGCGAGACAAGTTCTTCGGCGAACGTTTGGCGGGGCTCTTGGAGTCGCTGTCAGAGGGTGAAGCGGGGCTGGATGCCGAGGTTGAGGCCATCACTAAGATGGGGTTGTCGGACTTTGAGACCTACATCGAGATTCTTGTCACCCTCCGTGGTGCATTCCACAGAAAGTACATCATCGAGTCGCTTGACGCGACGATGCTGAAGAACAAGTCGGGAGCGCTTCTGGCTCAAACGCGTGCACGGAACGCTCCACGCCGGTTTGCGCTTGAGAGCCGCCTGTTGGAGGTGCTTTTGCAGATCGCAGTGCTGCGCCCAGGGGGTGACCAGGGCTACTTCACCGGCGAGATGCGGATAGATGATCTGCTGTCCTTTCTGCGTGAACGCTACGGTCTCTACATCGATCAGCTGCCGCCCGGCGAGGGTTTCGCAACGCCCACCATCGACGAGCGTAAAGCCCTACGAAGCAACGTTCAGGCATTTACTGGACGCCTGCGCGAGATTGGTTTCTACCGCGATTTGTCCGATGCCTATGTGACCCAGACGGTTGTACCGCGCTACACGATTGCAGAACGAACAGAAGGAGCGCGCACATGAGTCGGGGCCTGCGTGAACTCACCAGTCAAGAGCTGAGCGCGGCGCTTGAGTCAGTCTTGCTGCCGAGGCTTTGCAAGGTCTTGGCTGCCCGTGATCTTGGGCATTGCATGCGCGTCACGGACCTGGATCGAGAGCTGATGATCCGATTGGCCGGAGGGCTGCGTGCGGCCGTTCCTTCTGCCAATGTGGTTGTGCTTGCAGACGGCGCCCTGAGTGCCCAAGCACCGGAATTGGCCGTGACGAGCACCAAGCTCGTTGAGCTGCGCAACCCGTTGCCCAACGACGAGCTTAGGCCCCCGCTGCTGGTCTTTGTGCCGAATGATCTGCGTGCTTCTGCCGAGGATTCGTTCGGTGTCGCGACGTTTGAAGAAGTGTCGATTGATGGTGCCTACGCTGAGCTGAATGCACAGCTGATCACGCAGATTCCGGCCAACCTTCGGGTTGCTGTCGAAGCCTGTTTGGGTGAGCTGCGCCGGAGCGATTCGCGCTGGCGATATGCCGACGATGCTGCTGTGGTGCGCTACCTGCTCACATGCCAAGTCAACGGCTTTGACCCAGATGCTATGGGGGCGGCGCTGTTCGAGCTGGCCCTCGTGCCAGATTTCGAGTTGTTCCAGCAGGCGGAACGTGCCCCTGCGCGGGTGGCTCGCAACCGCGAATGCGTCGAGCAAGTCACATGGTCAACTAAAACGGAGCGCGTGCGCGCTCTTGAGCTGGGCCTGCTCGATCCAGTTTTCTGCAAGCAGCTTGGTGAGTTCTTTTCGAGGGTTGGTGTTGCCAATCCGAAGGAGTGGACTCAATTGATCGTCCGCGACCGGGTCAATTGGCCCCTTGCGTTCAACAAGTGGCTGTTTGAGGACGGGGGCGTCAATCCGGATGCCATTTTCATTGGCGATGTTGAGCTGCCTGATTTGCCGGTGGTGAAGGACGACAATGAAGACCCCCGTCTGGCCGAACTGATCGGCCACCGGGTGTTGCCTATCTCGAAGACGGGGCTGAAAAAGTTCAGTGTTTCCTTCAGGGTCGATCCTGTTCCGTGCAGGGTGGAGGGCTTGTCTCGATTCGTGGCTGAGGTGGTGTCGCGCGACAACGGGCCAACAGGCTTGCGCCGCCGCAAGGCCGCGTGGACCAAGGGCACGGATTCTGGGGTGATCGTATTTTCGTCAATTGGCAAGATCGACTGGGAAGAGGGTTGGCACTTTGTTCGTGTATACGGGGAGGCTGAAGACGGTGACCGTATTCCGCTTGCTGACGGCGAGGGCAATCCTATCCGCTTCAACAGCGATGCCTCCGAGACCCTTGCCCAAGCCAATGAGAGCGATCTCTTTTATGTGGTCACCGACGACGAGGTAGAGGTTGAGCCTCCACAGCGAGCGGTGCCGCGCGAGCCAAGCTTGATGCATGCGCTGCTGCGTGCGCGCTTTGCTGCTGTAACTCAGGATCGAGACCCCAGCTCTGTCTCGATCACGGGATGCGCTTGGGTGGAGCGAAGCAGCAAAACTGCAGCCAGTGGTGAGACCCTGGAGGTCCGGCTGGGAAAAGAAGGGAAAGCGAATGTCTTGGTGTCTGCCGTCTTGGCCGGCCTGGAACGCGCCTTTCTTGGCGACCCGGATGGCCTCAATCGATTGAGGCTGTCGATCAACGCATCCGGCGCTGCCACGCGATCAACGATCTCCTTCAAATGGCCGACCTCGGATGAAGCATTGAGGTTTCGGGAGTCTCGGGCAACCCTCTTTGGTGCAGTCTTGCAAGGCGATCAGCGCTTGATCATGCAGGCCAGTGACCTTCTGAGCCTGCAGGAGCCCGCTCAGAACTATGCGGCAGCCTACCTGGCCTGGATTGATGCTGTGTTGGTTCGATGTGGCTCAACAGATGCCGTCATTGCACGCTTGGCTTTTGAAGAATTGCGTTGCGCCCTCACCATTGATTCAGTTGCTTTGGTCCTGGAGGACTATCAGGGTAGACGGCGTGACGCCGTTCTTCTGGGCCCGACTCATCCTCTTCGTGCCAACTGGCATGTCGCCTGGAGCCAGCTGGGGCAGCGCTGGATGGAGCGCAGCCAGGCGAGTGGCCGCGAGTATGTGGTGCCGACCCGAGACGCTGTTCTCAAGCAGCTTTCGCCTGCAGCATTTCCACCTGTATTGCCTTTCGGTGAGGAGCTTGGACGCACGGCGCTGGCTGTGGATAACATCAACCCATTCTGGTCGCTGTACGCGGCGACCGACGAAGAAGACCCGCGTGGTTTGGTTGGGGAGGTGTGCGCCGCACTGGGGCTGCCCGAGCCAGCAATTGGCGGTTCGACCATCGATAGTACCTACTTGGCGGCTCGGGTGCAGCGTTATCTGATCCAGCACCCGTATGTTGAGACTCTGACGATCAACGCGTTCAATTCGGGACGGGCGACGGCTTTGGCTGAAGTGCTACTTGTACTGCAGCGTCATTCCGAGTTTGCCGATCTTCGGTACGACATCAGGCTGTTCGTGCCCGATCCGGCGGCTCCTTCAACGGGAGAGGCGCTGCTGGAACTGCTGGCCCCTGACTCGGGAACCAGCGCGAAGGAGGCGGACGCATTCTCCACGCCGACTGACAGCCACCTGCACCCCAAGTTGCGATTGGCGATCCGCGCCATCAAGGAGTTCCGCGACGAGCCTGATTTGCATGCCGCGCATTTGTCATTCTTGTTTGACTTGTTTCCGGCTGAGGAAATTCGTGCCGTAGACGTTCGGGACTCGGATGACTCTTCCTTCGTCCATGGACTTGTCCAGCCCTTCAAGGTGGATTACCTGGAAGATGAGCAATCCATCACTTGGCTTCGTCGCCCGCTGCATGGGGTGGCACGGCCGATTGAGGGGGCTGAGGCCTTGTCAGATCTGATGGGAGGCATCTCACGTGCATTTTCGGTTGCCGTGGCGACCATTGCGCGCAGCCAGTATTTGCCACATGCACGGCCGGTGGTGGCGTTGAGCTTGTCTGCCGACGAGCGCGCGATGCTCCATCAGGTGCACGAGGTTAGCGATTGGGTACTCACTATTGATCGGAACCTGGGCATCGAGTTTTTTGACCATCGACGGCACTCAACTCGCCCTGACTATCTGATTGATCACTCGCCTGACATGGCAAATGCGATGGGCCATCGGCTGGCAATCACCTCCCGCTCAGTGGCAGAGCTTGAGTCATTGTTGGTGCCAATCTTGGGCGAATACGGTCTCCCAAATTCAGGCAGTCATGCCCTGGTGATGCTAGATCAGCTTCGCTCGCTATCTGGCCGGTTGGCCCTGAAGCTGTTGTCGTCGTCTTCGCAAAGAGCGGAGGCGATGGGGCTCGCTCTTTCACGGTTGTTTCTTGAACATCAAGGTGTGTTTCAGAACCAGGTTGTTGTGCCCCTGGATGCTCACCTGGAGCTGTACAAGGCTATTCGTCAGAACGCCGAGGAAATGGGCGACGAGGTCAGTTTCCGGCGAACTGATCTTGCACTGTTCGACCTTGATCCAATGAGTCGTGTCGTGACCTGCAGGCTGGTCGAGGTGAAGTGCTACAGCCAGGTTGGGGATGTGGCCGCATATGCGCAGTTAAAGGCATCCATTGCTGACCAGATCGCGCAGACGGAGCACGTTCTCGCCTACCACTTCGACCCTAAGTTGGCAGAAGTGGATCGTCCGGATCGCCCTATCAAAAACCGTGACCTTGCAGCTTTGCTGGGATTTTATTTGGACCGCTCGGAACGTTATGGTGTTGTCTTGCCTGAAGCTGCAGAAGAGGCGCACTTCTTCTTGCGTCGCTTGGATGAGCGGTCTTACACACTGCAGTTCACGCGAAGCGCTGTGGTATTTGACTTCAGCAAACCGGGCACGGAACCGGCTGAGCATGAGAACGGCATCGAGTTCTACCGCATCGGCAGTGACCTGATTCGCCAATTGGTCGAAGCAGCAGTGATCGACACCGAGACCATCGCGAGCTTGCAGAGTGTTCGATCCACCGATACTGCGCGCGAAGTGACCCAGGAATTGCTACGTCGCAGGACTTTGGCACCAGCTGTCCCGACCTTTGAGACCGCTGCTTTCTTGAGTCCGCCTCGTGATAGAACTCTGGCATGGGACGACAGGCCACGAATTTCCTACAGCCCATCAAGTTTCACGCCTGCAGCGCAGGTGCGCGAACCAGAGCCGGCCGTGATGTTGGTCTCAGAGGTGATTGAACAGCCTCAGCTGCCGATCACAATGCCAGAGACGAAGCAACCTGCCATCGCTGACTCCAAGCCCGTGCCTGTGCCAGACGAAGATAAGGTGGCGACGCCCATGGTCACCGAAGCCTCAGTTGCTTCGTCTGAAGTTGCTCAGCCAATCAATGGCCGGGTCGCCTACGACATCATGCTTGGCGCAACCGGATCAACGCCTCAATACGGTTTGCTCGGAGAAGTATCTGGGCGCAAGGTTGCACTAGACCTGAACCAGACCCACACCATCAGCCTATTCGGTGTTCAAGGGGGCGGGAAGAGCTATACCTTGGGCAGTGTTGCGGAGATGGCCTCGTTGCCAATCCCAGGCATAAACTGTCTACCAGAACCGCTGTCCACGGTGATCTTCCATTACAGCCCGACGATGGACTATAAGCCCGAGTTCACGTCGATGGTAGGTGCCAATAGCGTTGAGGATCAGGTCCGAGCGCTGAAGGAGGTGTACGGCGCAGAGCCGAAAGCTCTGACTGATGTTTTGCTGCTTGTACCCGCAGACAAAATCGAAGAGCGGCGTGCGGAGTATCCAGACATTGAGGTGTTGCCGCTGCAGTTCTCTGCATCGGAATTAAAGGCCTCGCACTGGAAGTTTCTGATGGGGGCCGTGGGCAATCAGGCCACCTACATTCGTCAGATCATGCGCATCATGAAGTCCATGCGCGATGACATCACTCTGGAAGGGTTGCGAGCTGGTGTCGAAGCGTCGTCGATCCCGGAGCATCTGAAGGAACTGGCCAGAATGCGTCTGGAGCTGGCTGCCGAGTTCATCAACGATTCAGCTTCGCTCACCGAAGTGGTTAAGCCGGGTCGCTTGATCATCGTGGACCTTCGAGATGAGTACATCGAGAAGGACCAGGCTCTTGGACTTTTCGTCGTGCTCTTGCAGCTGTTTGCAGAAGCGCGAATCGAGGGGCGTAGCTTCAACAAGCTGGTGGTGTTCGATGAGGCCCACAAGTATATCGAGAGCCCAGACCTTGTTGCGGGGCTTATCGAAGTTGTACGCGAAATGCGCCATAAGGGCGTGAGCATTATGGTGGCGAGTCAAGATCCACCATCTGTTCCTGTCAGCCTGATAGAGCTATCCACTCAGATCATAATGCACAAGTTCAACTCACCCGCCTGGCTGAAGCACATTCAGAAAGCCAACGCCGCATTGGCCAATTTGACTCCCGAGCGCATGGCTCTGCTCAAGGCCGGCGAGGCTTACGTCTGGTCAAGCAAGGCCACTGACGAGTCGTTCTCAAAGGGTGCCGTAAAGCTTAGATGTCGGCCACGAGTGACTGAACACGGCGGAGCAACTAGGGTCGCGGTTAAAAGCTCGTGATATATGCATCACGAGCAGACTCAATTACAGCTAGCAGAGGAAAGAAAAAAGCTTTGTGAATCGCCCCGTATTCCCTAGACACCTTGCAAGCTCCAGTGCTGGTAGGCAGTTCAGGGTTGTACTATGCTCAGAGATTCTGGACGGAGCAGCACTCACCTTCGCCAGAGTTCCGATTGTGAGTGTCTTATGGGAAATGTGGCTATGACACCAGAGCAAATGGAGGCCATGTGGCGGGAACATGGCGAACCCGCAGCCAAAGTAGCTTTCACTGCAGGCTACGCACAGGGTTACGGGGATGGTGAATCCAGTGGTTACCTCAAAGGGCTGGCTATAGGAAACGTGATCGGCTATAGCAACGGACATCGAGATGGCGTTGACTCCTGTAAACCCGCGATTTCTGATGGCCTTAAGAATGGTTCGTCAGCTTGCGGCGATATGATGCAGAGCTTCCGCAGCGATCGCGCTGGCGCTGATGACTTCGTTACCGACGCCGAATACGAACTCGAAATGCTAGCAAGCTTCGATCAGTAAAAAAGGAAGGCCAGCGCAAGCTGGCCTTTCAGCTCTCCCCAATATATATCCATTGCCTTTTCTTATCTCGGAGTTGCGTGCGTCGTGCATTTGATATTTGCTAAAGGCAGAGGACGGCCAAAAGCAGACAATGGACATGCTGCTGATAGATCAGTAATGTGCTCAAAAGTCATGTCGCACTTTTTTGGCCCGACACTCAAGTCGGACGTGGAATTACGCAAAGCTGGGAAAAGTTATCTAGCACAGATGGGATAAGCTATTATGCCGCTTGTGTCGTTTACCTATAGTTAGCATCCACACGGAGTTGAATGCGCGGTGTTCTCGAAAGAAGAAATAAAAGAGCTGATAAAAAAGGCAAGCAACTACTGGCTGTTCCCTGACTTCACCAATAAACTAACTTGGTATATTGCATTGCTAGGTGGAACAATACTGGCAACCCCCACTGCCCTCAAAGAGATTTTTTATAATTTCCTGGTGGATACAGTTAACCTTAACGGCGGCAAACACTTCACGCTTGCCGAGCTTCAATCAAGTTCCGTTGAGCCGCTAGTAGGATTGGGGCTTATTGCTCTCGCGTTAATGCATAATTTTGCAAATAAATTTTTGTTGCAAAAAACATCTGAGTTTGCTCTAGAGGAAAGCAGAGAAAGGCAGTTGATTGACGCCGCTCTCTTCAGAAAATTTCTAGAAGATTTCCCATCAAATGGATACACCGTTCCATTTCTGCGGGATCACGACCTCGGCGGCTCTTACCACGACATAAACCTTACAGATATAAATAAATTCGTTGAAAACTGGGATAATGTCGAGCATCACTTTCTCGATAAGGAACTTGAGGGAAGGCGAGCGGAATTGTGGAGGAAGTGCCGAACGTTTACCTATTTTCTTGGGATGAATTCATACGACCTCAATGGTGGACCTATGTTTTCTTGTATTCCAGATAGTTGCAGGGGCGCATGGGACTATCCCGAGCACGTAGACCAAGCGCTAAGGGAGCTAAATGAAAAAGCCACAGAATGTTATGAGTTACATCAGAGCTTTGTCATGCTTGCCAGGCAGAAGCTAAATTGCTGAAAGCTGATTAAACACACGCACTTCATTCGCTGGGATTTGTGATAGTCCACTCCGTAACCAACTGTTATGTGCCGAAGGATCATGGTTGTGCATTCCGAGAACCCAAATATCAAGCAATTATTTTCTTTGGTTACCGCATCACTTTTTAAAGGATTGTCTGCGCTATCTAAAGGGGATCAAACTTACAATGCATCGGCCATGGAACAATACGCTCAAGATGTATTTGATAGGGTTGCGGAAATTGACAATTCTTTTAAGAATATAGATATCGCTATTGAATATTTGAGTAAAAAAACATATGCGGACTCAAAGTATAATTTTTCCGAGCATCATACCTTTCACATTGAGAATTTTTTACTTAGGCTGACCAGTGTAGTAGACCGCTCCTACCTCTTGGCCGGATCAACCATGCTCATGGAGAATAGTAAAATTGAGCAATTAGGCGGTAACAGGAAAGTTCACAAAGAACTATCTACTTTTTCGCCAAGATCTCTTGATATATTAAAAAGCATGGAGAGCGCAATAGAGCATCTAAGAGCGCCTAGAAACAAAGTGGCTCACCAAGCTGGCTTCTTTAGTAAAAACCTATGTGTTTTGCAAACAATTGAAAACTCAAGATCAGAAGCCATCTCAACGAAAAAGATAACTGACATAATGTCATACGATGAAATCAAAGATTTGGTAATAGCTGATTCATTAGAACAATTCAAAAGTATTCCATTAATTCTGGATGGCTTGGTTGCAGAGCTAATCAATAGTTTGTCGTTTGTCTATTCTGGCCTGTTAAAAGGCACACAATAGCCGTTACAAGCATTAGCTGTTCGTCTCGAATGGAAACCAATGGCTGGTTAGCCTACAAGCAAGCATATTGCATGCATTCGCATCGATTTTAGGTAACACAAATGACACATTCTGCGTCCTACGGCTGGTGGTGAGGCCTTCACTTCCCAATCAACCCGCCTTGATGCCTGAGTCTGTAATTGACGTTTGAGATTTGCTTTTCCCACCAAACCCTTCGATCAAGCGATCTTTGATCGCGCCGATCGGAGGGTTCACTCGCTTTGTTTCGAAGCCGCAGCGTTCCACCCTCCCATTTTCAAATTTGATTAACGCCACGCTTGCTTCACCCGTCAGTAATTCCCTGCAATCTCTATCGAGCGCAGTGCCATTTCAGTGTGTGTGCGAATCTTTTCGTTGGACATGGATGTAGGCGTGGCGACAGCGGCGACAGCGGCGACAACCCATGCAGCACGGGGCTTGGAGCGTGGCGACATAAGTGGCGACAGTCGCCACTTCCTGAGCGCGTTGGCCGTGACGCTTGACCACCTTTTCGAGCGGGTATAAAAATTGGCGCACGGATCGCTGTCGTTGACAGCACCAGCCCGGGTAGCCAGAACCTTTAAGGCTACGCCACTTGTGTGGTGGTTCTTCCGAAGTGCGATTAGCGTCCGGCGGCTCGCACGGTCACTCCCCAAGAGTGATGGATGCCTACTCGACTGATCTGCCCACTGCGGCAGACGATGGACCTTCCTCGCTGCACTGCAGCAACCTCAACTCTCGGCACACTTCGCTGCGCCAATCCGCGCCCGTCTCTTTCTACTGGAAAGAGACGGGCGTTCGCACCACTGCTGCAAGCCACGTCGTACAGGGCATTGCCGCAACTATCCTCGTGACAATCGGCCTGACAAACCCGATTTGTCGCCATCCGCAACGACGCAGGCACCGGTGCCGCAGCCATGGAAGGGCCGTACCTGACTGACAGTCAGGCATGCGCCAGGTGTCGATGTTGTTGCCTTCTCCCACCCAGGATCTCCAGGTGCCGAACTCGTCAGTCGGCGCAGCCTCCACCCGCCCGCAACTTCGGATGCGTCTAAGGAGGTCAGATTCATGGGGTCATGCCCTTGCTCCCGGTCGTAAGGAGCCGTTCGTTCCGCGTCAGTGAACACCTCACAGGCCGCAGGGGCCTTGATCCCTGATAACACTCAACAACCGTGGCGGGACTACGTGAGGACAACCAGCAATGAACGAGGAGAGGGCCATGCAGCAGTTAGATCCGAAGCTTGAACTACCACGACCACCTCGACCGCTGTTTGAGTCGAATGCCGTGGCCCAGCCTTATCCGGTGCAGGCACTGGGCGGGATTCTTGGGCCTGCGGTTGAGCGCATGGCCGAGGTGATCGGCGTGCCCCAGGCACTTGCTGCGCAATCGGTGTTGGCTGCCTCGGCGCTGGCTACCCAAGGCCATGCGGGCTTACAGCTCGACGGGAGAAATTATCCCCTGTCGCTATACCTGATCACGGTGGCCGCGTCAGGGGATCGTAAAACTGCGGCGGATCGATGTGCATTGCTCCCAGCACGGCAATGGGAGCGTGAGCAGTGGCAGCGTTACCGCGAACAGCTTGCACGGCACCGTGCCGCACAGCGGCAGGCGCAGGGTATCAATCCTGCCGATCCTGAGTCCGCGAACGGGGTGCCGTTGGAAGCGGAGCCCTCATCCCCTAGACTGATCGCCACGGACCCGACTATCGAGGCCCTGATCAAAGGGCTCTGCCATGACTTGCCCAGCATGGGTCTGTTCTGTGATGAGGGTGGACAATTCCTCGGCAGCAGCACCATGAGTCGGGATAACCGTTTGAAAGCGGTCACGACCTTGTCGTCACTCTGGGATGGCAGCCCGATAGATCGCGCGCGCTCCATGGTTGGTGAAAGCTTGCGAGCCTATGACCGACGCTTGAGCCTGCATCTGATGCTGCAACCGTACTTGGCCATGCAGTTACTCAGTGACCCGTTGCTGCAGGGGCAAGGCATTCTCGGTCGCTGCCTGATGACTTGGCCTAGTAGCCTGGCCGGACAGCGCAGTTACCAAGCCGTCGACTTGTCCAAAGACGCTGCCCTAAAGCGCTATCACCACCGACTTTCGGCCCTGTTTCATCAGCCTTGGTCACTTTCCGCTGACGGTGCTCTTCAGCTATCACCGTTGAACCTCAGTCCATTGGCCCGTCGTCGCTGGATTGATTTGCATGACGCCATCGAAGCCCAGTTGGGTGAGTTTGGCGAGCTGGCCAGCGTGCGGCCTAGCGGATCGAAGGCCGCCGACAACCTGCTGCGCGTCGCCGGCGTTCTGGCAGTCGTGGAGGAGAGCAGCGCCGTGGAAGTCGATCATATCCAACGGGCCTCCGCTTTAGTCGGCTACTACCTCACCGAGATCCAGCGTCTGACCGAACAGGAGCCGGTGTGCCGGGTAAAGGAAGAGGCGGACCGGCTGCTGCGCTGGCTGCAGGTCAAGGATTGGAAGCATTTCAGTATTCGTGAGTTGAACCGCAATGGTCCCCGCTTCGCCCGCAAGAGCAGTCGTCATACCGCCAAGCTGCTGGTCGAGTTGCTTGATCATCATTGGCTGATTACCGACGGCCACACCTTTGAGGTGCGCCATGTTCAATCTCGATGAAGCACTGCGCAACCATCTGGCTCAGCGCCAAAAGGAACCGAAAGTGCGGTTTGTCGCCGGTAGTGTCGCCACTTTGTCGCCACGCTCAAACCCAGGCAGGACAAGGGTTGTCGCCGCTGTCGCCGATGTCGCCACCCTCCGGAAAACTATCACCTCGACGACAGCCATCATTCAGCGGTTGAACGAGGAGGGCGCGCATCTTTACGTCACCGACAACACGCTGTGTTTTCGCCCGACTGATTGGTCCCAGTTCGCTATCGTGAGTGCGAACTGGCGAGCCCTTTTCCATGAGCTCGTGGCAGTCGATCAGGAGCAGAAAAATGGCTCGCGTCGGTAAGCGAGCGGGGCGCAATTTCGGCTTCGGTCGCCAGCTCAGCTATGCCGGACCGCAAGCCTTGAAAGATCTGTTTGGCGACGGTCATTTTGCTACTGTCAAAGCCCATAGCGATCGGTGGCAGGCCTTCGTGAATTGGTGTCGATCCGAGGAAGGGCCGAGGCTCAATGACGCGCGTCAGATCGACCGAGAGATCCTTATGCGGTACGCCGCCTATATGAGGCAGCAGGTTGACCAGGGCAACGTCGGCATCGCCATCGCGCAGAACCGACTGTCAAGCGTGAACCGAACCATGGCTGCGCTGCGCGGTGATCAGTACGTCAAAATCCCCAGTCCGAGCAAGGCGCTGGGTATGCAGCGCTCAAACGTGCGCGGGGAGGCACCGCAAGGCCAAGATCGTGCTCAGATCGAGTTGATCGCACGCGCACTGTCAGAGCGAGGTCAGCAACGAGTGACCGCAATTGTGCATCTGGCTCGGGAGACTGGTATGCGCCTGCGTGAAGCGATCTTGGCTGACCTGCCCCGACTGCAACGTGAGGCCGGGCAACTGGGCAAGATCAACATCCAAGACGGCACCAAAGGTGGTCGATCAGGCGCGTCAGCACCGCGCTGGATCGCGGTCACTGATCAAATCCGTGGTGCCTTGGATAGGGCCTGGGAGGCTTCACCCAGCGGCAGTCGGAACCTGTTGGCTCCCAACGAGAGCTACAAAAACTTTATGCAGGCAGTTGTGCGACCGGCACGGAACATCCTGCATGAGCATGGATTGAAAGGTTTTCATGAGCTGCGGGCGGCTTACGCCTGTGAGCGCTATGAGCAACTAATCGGCTTTCCTGCACCCGTTAATGGCGGTCGTGTTCACCAAGAGGATCGAGCACTCGATCAGCGAGCCCGTAAGCAGATCAGCCACGAGTTGGGACATAACCGCATCGATGTGGTGAGTGCCTACATCGGAGGCCGGCGATGACGGCCGAGTTCGACATAGCGTTGTTTCTGCGCCCCGTGCTCAAAGGTGCACATGCCACGCAGCAGCGGCACATCAGGCAAGCAGAAAGGATGCACGAGGTGATTCGTGAGCGCTGGGGTTGCGCGACTCCCTGGTCCTGGAGAGAAAAGCACGTGAGATGGTTTCTGGAGCACTACCTGCGGTGCTCAGCTCCAGCTACCGTCTACTACTACGAGTTAACAGCAGGGTTGATCCGCCTTAGAAAGGCAAAAGCCGTGGTTGCCTGATAGGCCTTTAAGCGTGAGCCCCTGAGTATGGGAATGCGGAGCCTTCCCATACTCAGGGGCTTGGCCGAAGAAGCGCTGGCAAGCTCCACTACACGGATGGCATGAACTGTCGCCGTGATGTCAGTGTATCGGCACCACCTTGCGGTCCCTGGTTTGATTGATGGCCGACGCTGACAGGCTGCCGGTAGCCGCTTTCTGGATATGTTCACTCCACCAGGCCATCATCGGGCGCCGACGTTCGATGTAATCCGCCCGGTTGTAGGCGCTCCGAACTTCGTCCTTGTCGACATGCGCCAGCGCGACTTCGATTAGCTCCGGATCCCATCCATGCTCGTTGAGGATTGTGCTGGCCATGGAGCGCATGCCGTGGCTGACCAAACGGTCCTGAAAGCCCATTCGTTTCAACGCCATGTTTGCTGTTTGGCTATTCGCGTGGGTGCGCGGGTTTCTATCTGACGGGAACACATATTCCCTGTGGCCGCTATGGGACTTAAGCGTCTCTAATAACGAGAATGCATGTTCGGTAAGAGGGATTATGTGCGGACGACGCTTTTTCATTCGCTCTGCAGGGATTGTCCAGATGCGTTTGTCGAAGTCGATATCTGCCCATCGGGTGGTCGCCGCTTCGGAGGGGCGGGTCATGGTATGAAGCTGCCATTCGATCAGGCAGCGGGTGGTGCGCTTGATGCTGGCGTTCGCGATTTCCATCATGAGTTCCGGAAGCTCGTCAGGTGCTAGCGCGGCCATATTCTCTTTCTTGGGTTTCTTGAAAACCGCCCGAATGCCACTGAGAGGGTTGGCAAAGATCATCCCGGAATTGACCCCATAGGTCATGATCTCGTTAAGGCGCTGGCTCACTCGCTTAACGGTCTCGAGGCTGCCTTTGGCCTCAATTGGGCGAAGGAGCTTAATGACCATCGGAGCATTCACTTCCGATAACGGTGTTGATTTCATGGTTGGAAATACATGCAGTGTGAGCGAGCGCCAGATGTCTTCGGCATACGCTGGCGTGACCGAATCCTTCTTCAGTTCGAACCAGGCGGTAGCGACATTCTCGAACGTGTGTTCCGTTTCCGCTCGTTTGGCTTCTAGTAGCTCATTGCGTTGAGCTTTGGGGTCGATGCCTTGTGCAAGCAGCTCTCTGGCCTCAACGGTTTTCTTCCTGGCTTGCGCAAGAGAAACCTCGGGATAGGATCCGAGTGCCATGTTGATTCGGTTCTTGGTCACGGGATGTCGGTAGTTGAAATTCCACTGCATCGAGCGATTGACCCTGACTCGCAGTTGGAGCCCGTCGCCATCGGTGAGGACGTAATCCTTGTCTTTCGGTTTGACCGCCTTCAGCTGGCGGTCGGAGAGGCGGGTGGTTTGAGCGCACATGAGAAGTACTCCATGACACCTTTTGGTATTCCCAAGATTAGCGCCGGGTAGCCGGGAATACCATTGGGAATACCAAATCGGCTGGAACTCAAAAAACCTAGAAAGCCTTCTATAGCCCTGAAGCCCCCGTATTCACTGGATTTCAGGCACAAAAAAAGACGTCCGTGGACGTCTTTAGATGATGAAGTGGTGGAGCCGGGGGGATTTGAACCCCCGTCCGCCAGTACTCCGCTGTCGGTACTACATGCGTAGCCGTGTCTATTAA
>Ga0182006_1000672_pt1 | contig 24015 bp, 31 predicted proteins | sample Sormic07211104_1_FD_123022 | JGI IMG/M metagenome (GOLD analysis project Ga0182006, IMG submission 123022) | Rhizosphere microbial communities from Sorghum bicolor, Mead, Nebraska, USA - 072115-104_1 MetaG | ecosystem: Host-associated > Plants > Roots > Rhizosphere | place: USA: Nebraska...
GGACGACTGCGCGGTTATGGCAATGCAATCAATGCCGAGCAAGCGGCGCTGTTCATTGAAGTGATGCGGGAACTGCTATGAGATTAGATCAAATGATTTTGAATTTTTGCGAGTTTTACGAACGGTCAGATACCCGGCGCAACGATGCCACCATTGAATCACGAAGGCTACGTTCCACCTGCAGTCACAATCTGCTCAACAGGTGGAGAACACATGCTCGCGATTAAAAATCCGACTGCCTGGGGCCAGCTTCTAAGGATGCTTGCCGAGCAGGTGGCAAACGAAGTTCTGCAGCAGGCGCCGGAATTATCCGGCGATGATGAAACCGAAAAAACACTCTATATCCAGCACCATGAAAGCAGCGATCTACGCACGCTATAGCACCGACAAGCAGCGCGAGGCCTCCATCGAGGACCAATTCACCATCTGCGCCCGGCGCGCCGAGCGTGAAGATCTCGACGTGGCCCAGCGCTACAGCGATGACGGGGTATCCGGCTCCACGCCGGTAGCTCGCCGCGCTGGCGGCGCGCGGCTGCTCATGGATGCGTTCAATGGTCGTTTCGATGTGCTGATCGTGGAAGGCCTGGACCGTCTGTCACGTGATCAGGTCGAGCAAGAGCAACTGGTGCGCCGCTTGGAGCACCGCGGCATCGTCATCATCGGCGTGGCCGACAGCTACGACAGCCGCATGGGTGGCCGCAAGATCATGCGCGGCGTGCGCGGGCTCATCAATGAGATGTTCCTCGATGACCTGCGCCACAAGACGCATCGTGGCCAGGCCGGCCAGGTCGAACGCGGCTATGCCGCTGGCGGCAAGTCCTACGGCTATGACATCGTGCGCGACCACCTCGGCAGCAAGTACCAGGTCAACGATGTTCAGGCCGGCTGGGTGCGCTGGATCTTCGCGCGCTACGCCGAAGGCTGGAGCGTGCAGCGCATCGCCCATGAGCTCAACGCCCGTAAAGTCCCCTCCCCACGCGCCAGCACCTGGGTGGTATCAGCCATCTACGGCTCGCCCAACAAGGGCAGCGGCATCCTCAACAACTGCCTGTATCAGGGTCTGTATATATGGAACCGCTCCCAGTGGGTGAAGGATCCGGACACTGGAAAGCGGCAGCGGGTAGACCGGCCGCGCGAGGAGTGGCGGGAAATCGATGTCCCCGAGCTGCGCATCGTTGATGATGAGCTGTGGCAGACCGTGCGCAAGCGGCTCGATGGCCGGCTGCCTGGCCGCAAACAGGGCGCGCCGGTACGGACCTTGTTTGGCGGCCTGATGGCCTGCCCGTATTGTGGCGGAGCCATCGTGGCTATCAATTCCCGGCTGTACGGCTGCGCCAACAGAAAGGATCGCGGGCCAACGATCTGCAAGGGGATCCACTTCAAGCGGGAGACAGCGGACAAGAACCTGCTGGAGACCCTGCGCGATGAGCTGCTGTCGCCTGCCGCGCAGGAACAGTTGCGGCGCCAGGTGCAGGCCATCATCGCCGAGCGTCAGCGCAGCAGTGCGGCCGACGGCGCAGCGGCGGCGGGCCGGCGCAAGGAGCTGGACGGGGAAATTCAGCGGCTGGTAGATGCGATCGCCAGTATCGGTGCCTCTCAGGCGCTGGCGGATCGGCTGCGAGCGGCCGAGGCCGAGCGGGGCCAACTGGCGGCGAGCAAGCCAAGGGCCGGCAGCGTCGGGCCGTCTGCAGGAGAAATCGGGGAAAGGATCAAGAAGACTATGGCCAACCTGGAAAGCGCCCTGACCGCTGACGTGCAGCAGGCGCGCATTTTGGTAGCCGAGCTCTATGGGAAAATCGATGTCGTCGCCGACGGCGAGAATATCTACGCTGAATACAACAATGCCGCTGAGAAACTATTACTAGCTTCTAGCGGCATGTCTCTAAAACTGGTTGCGGGGGCGGGATTTGTTCGTTATCTACCCTTCAGAATCAGCTGAAAAATTGCTTGGAACGTCCGCTTCTGGCCGAGAGAAGACTTTATTCGCTTGAAAATAGATAAAATATGAATCTCAGTCATCAGTTTGATGATTTTTCACTCTCTGCAAATAGTTCCGTTGCACTCTCCCGCACCTGCTCTTGCAAGCGATATTGCCCGGGGCTTTTTCCGGTGATCCGTTTGAAGGCCGAATTGAAGGCTGTGTCAGAACTATAGCCAACGGCTTCCGCTATCCTTGATAGGCTTCCGCCTTTCCTCAATTCATCGCGGGCGACCGTCATTCGCCAATGCAGCAGGTAGTGAAGAGGAGGAGAACCCACGAGTATCTTGAATCGTTGATTAAACGCCGTTCTCGACATGCCTGCGGCCACCGCCAGCTCCTCTACTGTCCAGCGGCGGGTGAGATCATCGTGCATGAGCTTAAGTGCATTTCCAATCCGTGCATCTCCGATCGCACTCAGCCATCCCGGGGGCTGCGGTCCCGTGGCCACATACGCCCGGAGAATTTGGACCAGGACGATGTTAGCAATACTGGCAGCAGATACGTCGAAGCCCGGTCGGACAGTTTCCGTTTCGGTCGCGAGTAGTCCAAGTACAGCTTTAAGAGGAGCTGCAATGTCAGAGGCGGAAGGGATATGAATCACTGCAGGTAATTGTTGAAGCAAAAGATCACTCGATGCGTCATCAAATGTAAATCTCCCACCCGCCACCACTACCTTCTTGCCAGAGCGGCCGTAGCGAACCTTGCCATCGGCACCTCTGTGCGTCTCAAAGATTAGCTTCCCGTCCACAGGCTTCCTTTCCAGGGTGGTGGCCGAACAATAGGGTGAGCCATCGGTGAGCAAATAAAAATCGCCAGCTTCAAGATCAACGGGAACGGAGCTGCCTTCACTCCAAAGTTTGAAAGATCCCTCCAGTACCCCGCCGAACTTGATGTGACGATAGGCCGGAAAACACATTGCCCATTCGCCGTAGCCTTCAAACCGCGCCGACAGGACACTTCGGATCTTGAGTAACGAAAGTACTTGAGAAAGTGGATCCATGAAATTTTTGTACGAATGAATAACAAATGCGTCCATTCGATTATAGGTAATTCAAATCACGTATGTCATTCTGTGTACCGGATTAATTGAACGGAGCAACAATGAAATACGCACAGCTTGGAAGTACTGGTGTCTTCGTCTCGCGCATCTGTCTTGGGGCAATGACTTTCGGCGGAGCCGAAAATCCGGTGAGCAATGCTATCGGCCGCCTATCACAAGATGAAGCCGATGTGATCATCGGGAAAGCACTCGATGCTGGAATCAACTTCATCGACACGGCCGACGTTTACGGCAATGGCGCATCGGAATTGCGTCTGGGAGAAGCCTTAAAGGGACGTCGCCAAGACGTGGTCCTCGCCACAAAGTTGCACGGCCGAATGGGGCCCGGTCCCAACCAATTGGGCCAATCTCGTCTTCACATCATGCAAGCCCTGGAAGGGAGTCTGAGGCGCCTTCAGACCGATCATATCGATCTTTACCAAATTCATAATTTCGACCCTCTCACTCCGTTGGATGACGTCCTGCGTTCTCTTGATGATGCAGTTCGCCAGGGCAAGATCCGTTACATCGGATGCTCCAATTTCGCGGCTTGGCAGCTGATGAAGGCCTTGGGCATATCAGACGCAAAAGGATTCGCCCGCTTTGCTTCCATTCAGTCCTTTTACTCACTAGCAGGACGCGATATCGAGCGCGAGGTAATTCCCGCCGTGGAAGATCAACGCTTGGGATTACTTTGCTGGAGTCCTTTGGCAGGCGGGCTACTCTCGGGCAAGTTTGACCGCCATGGAACGACGGACGCCAATTCGCGGCGCGCTAATATCCAATTCCCGCCTGTGAATGAAGACAAGGCTTTCGACATCATCGATACGCTGAAAGAAATCGCAGTCCGCCACGACACAGGTGCCGCACAAATCGCGCTAGCCTGGCTTCTGGCACAACCTGCGGTCACCAGTGTGATCGCTGGGGTTAAACGTCCGGAACAGCTAGCCGAAAATCTCACGGCAACAAATTTGTCGCTTACGGTGGAAGATATGGCTCAACTTGAGAAGGTTAGTCGCCTTGAACCGTCCTATCCAGGCTGGATTCAGACGTATAACGCGAACGGACGTGTTCCGAGCGGCGAGGTATTCAGTGGAAAATCATGGAAGTTGGGCGAGCGGCCGATCGGATAATCCCGGCCGCCGGTCTCCGCTCCTGCGACGAGGCCGGTCCGCGTAAGGATGCCGGTAATGGACGTCAGCTTCTGGCCGATAGCAAACACATCTTAGCTCAAAGAAAAATCGGGGTGGCCGGATGCGAAATCCGGTATGCATCCCAGCAAATCACGCCAAGGTGGTTGATGGGCGTGGGGGCGGGATTTGTCCGTTATCTACCGTTCAGGATAAGCTAATAAAAGAACAATAATTAAGTCCAGCTAAAAACAAAATTACAAGGCTCACGCACCGCGGAAACACTATTGCCGTGCTTCTCTCTACCCGATCAGGAAATTGTTTCTCTCCTTCAACGTGGGCCGCGACACAAATCTGAATCTAAAAATTTCTAGGCGCTCTGCCCCTCCCGCAAATTCCATTGCAATGGGATCACGCTTATTCTGATATTTCAGAAGAAGCCAAGATTAATTGCGCCTGCAATGCGTGAATCTTGGCCTCCGCTAGTGCAGCCTTATAGGTCTCGAACATCTCTTTGGAAACCATTAAGCTTTCACTGCCATCAAGGGAAAGTGCACCGCCTGCAATGGCCGCTAAGGCATCTGTCGCTTGAGCATGTGCTTCCTTAAGCTTTGATAAAGCTGACAAAAAATTTTCTTTCCTGGGCATCTGGATTCCCTCGGCTGAGATTCGAGGATTGGCTATTCTGGGTATAGCGAACATCTTAGCCCAAATGGGCATTAAGGATAGCCGGGTATCTACCATTCAGAAGTAGCTAAAAACTGCTGGGAAGGTGCGTTTTTCACCGAAAGCAAACCGTGGACGCCCTCCTCTTCACCCAAGCTCGTGCGCTGATTGCATAGCGGCCACTCTCAATAGCATTTGCCATCTAGACAACCTTACGAATAGCATCAGTTTTCGTATCGAATTTGTTTTTCAGATCATGTCCAAATGCGCCAAGAAAACAAATTAAATAAATTTGATATTTAAAAACAGGTCGGCTGGTTTTCTTTACCATAAACTACTACACAGGCTGCTGTCATTGCGGACTATCAAGGGGCCTAACTGCAAAGTAGAGCGCGCGTAAAAATCTCCTGCAATCCAGCATCCATGCGGAATTCCCCACATTTCCTCACGCGACAGTTTCATGTTAACCAAGTATTTAAATAGCGGCAACACCAAAAACCAACAGAAAAATCAAATAAAGTGATTTAAATAAATTTATATCGTATAGTTTCCCACGTGATCAAAGGCGATGCATCTGGATCAGATGCACATGGCTAATCCGGCCTCGTGGGGAGGCAATTTAAGGGGGACATTATGAAGATGACCGATATCAAAATCAGCGTGAGACTTGGCGCGTGTTTCGCCACGCTAATCCTAGTGATGTGTGTGATCGCGGGCGTTGGCGTGAAGAACCTGTGGACGATCAGCGAGGCGACGGACGAAATCGTCAAGGATCGCTATGTAAAGGTCTCGCTGGTGACGCAGATCACGGATAAGGTCAACACCGCGGCACGTGCAATACGCAACGCCATCATTGCTCCCGACCAGGCTGCAACCGAAAAGTACATAGAGAGATCGGTGAACAATAGCAAGGAGGTCACCGAGCTCATGGCTGACCTGGAAAAGCGCCTCAGTACACCTAAAGGCAGGGAGCTTTTCAACAAACTCAAGGACATTCGCGCCGAATATGCCAAACCGCGTGACCACGTGCTTGAGCTGATTCGCCAGCAGAAAAAAACAGAGGCAGCTGAATTCCTCTTCAAGGAGGTGATTCCGGCGCAGGACAAGTACTTCGCCGCACTCAAGGAAATGATTGCCTTCCAAGTCTCGCTGATGGATCAGAGCGTGGCCAAGAGTAATGATGCATCGGCCGATGCTGTCAATCTGATGGTGGTGCTCTCTGGGGTCGCTATTTTACTCTCGGTCGCCTGCGCTATCCTGATCACGCGATCCATTACTCGCCCGCTCAATGAGGCCGTTGGAGTAGCTACCGCCGTGGCCTCGGGCGACCTGACCGTGCAGATCGCGGCGACCTCTAAAGATGAAACGGGCGCGCTGCTGTCTTCGCTCAGGACCATGAACGATAATCTGCATCGCATTGTCACCGAGGTTCGCCAGGGTACCGATACGATTGCGACCGCTTCGGGGCAGATCGCTACTGGCAACCTGGATCTGTCCTCGCGGACCGAACAGCAGGCCGGTGCGCTGGAAGAAACTGCCTCGGCCATGGAGCAACTCACCTCGACCGTCAAGCAGAACGCCGATAATGCCCGTCAGGCCAACACCTTGGCCACCAGCGCCTCACAGGTGGCGGTCCAAGGTGGCAGCGTGGTGAGTGAAGTTGTACAGACCATGAACGAGATTAATGATGCCTCGCGCAAGATCGTGGACATCATCACTGTCATAGATGGGATTGCGTTCCAGACCAACATCTTGGCCTTGAACGCGGCGGTGGAAGCAGCGCGGGCGGGTGAGCAAGGGCGTGGTTTCGCCGTAGTTGCCTCAGAAGTGCGTACCCTGGCCCAGCGTAGCGCTGCCGCCGCCAAGGAAATCAAATCGCTGATCGATACTTCGGTTGAACGCGTGGAAAACGGCAGTCGTCTGGTCGAACAGGCTGGTGCCACCATGGACGAGGTGGTAGCCAGCGTCAAGCGCGTCACCGATGTGGTTGCAGAGATCACTGCCGCCAGCGGCGAACAGAGCGACGGCATCGAGCAGATCAATCAGGCTATCGTGCAGATGGACGAAGTAACGCAGCAGAACGCAGCCCTGGTGGAAGAAGCTGCTGCTGCAGCCAAATCGCTGCAGGAACAATCGGGCAACTTGGTGGAGATGGTCAGTATCTTCAAACTTAGTGGCAACGACTTCCGCAGGGCGTCCGCAGACACCTCAAGCCTGGCGCGCCAGAGCGTTGATATCACGCCGCATCCAGCAGGACTGCCCCGCTAAGGACGCGCCATACAGAACCCCTTGCCGGTGCTGATATTCCACCGGCAATTCACCCCGCCTAGTGCGGGGCTTTTTTTGACGGGATCACATAACCAGTAATGGGGTAGCCGTATGTGGATCTAGACTCCTGACGCTTAGGACAACATGATGAGCGTAACCATCGAGCAGATTGCAAAGAGTTATCTTATTCTGCTCACTTCGCTCGCGTCATCGGCGGAACGAGGCGAGCCTATCGGTGATCTTCCACAGGTAATCGCAAATTTATGCGCCAAAAGGATGTATGAAGCAGGGGCGAATGAGTTGGAAATCAAGGAGCACTTTGGTGCTCGTATCAAGACTTATCTGGACAGAACGCCAGAGTGCAAGAAACGGTATCGCTCTGTACTTGAGACAGCTCATTTGTACATTCTTATATGCACAACGCTTGGGCAGAAAATCAAGCATAAATAGTAGATTAGAAAACGGGGCGGGATTTGTCCGTTATCTACCCTTCAGAATAAGCTGAAAGACAGGCTTATTACCCAAAAGCACGTCTAGCGACTAAGGTCCGCTTCTGGCCGTAAGCAGACATCGACTCTCTATCGCGAGGCCGATGTTTCACTAAAACATGCTCAAATCGTTTTGATCAATATCAGAAATTGCTTCTGAAAGAAACTTGTCTACACGCGCTAGTTCCTCCGGACTGCCTGGCTCGACATCCCTACTTTGCATTGGATCTATGACCTGACAGCAGTACTCCCCATCCTTACTTATAAGGACACGATAGTCGCAATGATCATCATCCACGATCATAAGAATTTCGAAGAGACTTCCACGGGCAACATGCGCAATCTTTTTTATGTGTCGAAAACGGATGTCTGGCTCTTCAAGCGCGAGTATGGCTTCAATCTCTGCCATCTAATTTTCCTTTCCAAATGACCTGGTCCGTTTCTGGCCGATTGCGGTCCTTTTTCGAAGCGCTCTTAATACAGCAATTCCGGTGGGCGAGGCCATTTCAGATAGGGAAGCAAGCTGACTTTGTCTTCTTCGGAGAGCGGTTCCGATAAAGGGATTGCCAACGCTCGCACTTGCGGCCAAGGGGCCTGTTCTGCGATTTCTGCCGTGAACCCCATCAGTTTCTCAATATTTTCAACTGGAGGGGTAAGTAATAAAGGCGATAGATCGCAGACATAACTGAAATTAAAAGTGTTGCCGCGTCTAGCCCATTCGCAAGGTCGCCAAGCATGCTCCGGCACCTCGTGCAACATAAAATTCACGATGTCGACGCCTTCGGCCTCTGGGCCGCGCAACTGCTCTTTTACCATTTTGAGTCTTCGCTTGAACCAGGTTGCGAATCCCCAATGCGTCCTATTGAGTTGCAGTGTGCGTTTCTCGCTGCGCGCCTCGTAATAGATTCGTGCTGTAGTAATAGTCATAATAGAAGCGATAAGCTATGACGGCTCCTGGCCGACAGCTGACTTAATGAGCTAACGACTAAGCAGAAATTGACTGCGTCCATACGGAAAACCGCTCATCGAAGCGACGTTTGATCAGCTCGTAGTTTTCCCAAGTATCTTTCACCGCGTAATCGGAACCCAAATCCTTGACCAGAAGTTCCCGATAGTCTTTCAAAAACATACCCTTAGAAAAATCAAAGTAGTCTCGTGCAAAGCGATTTCCGGTGCTGGTAATCATGTAATCAATCAAGCATTCACCCAATCGTGCATACAACTGGGGGCCGGTCAGCTCGCGTCGTTTGAACTGCGCAATGGCATCCGCGATATGAGGTGTGCTGTCATCTAGAAAATCCATATCAGCCAGCCAGCCGACAAAAACGCCGGTATGCACATAAGCCTGAGTGGCGGGAAACGACGACGGGAAGTCGTCTGCGCCGTAGTGATACTTAGCCTTGTCGTAAACGAAAGGCTGTTCATCCGGTGAAGTTTTCTTTGTCATACTTGTCCTGGGTTGATGTTTCGTTAGGATTCGGCAAAGGCAGCTCCTGGCCGATAGCAGACATCTTAGCTCAAAGAAAAATCGGGGTGGCCGGATGTGGAATCCAGTATGCATCCCAGTAAATCATGCGAAGGTGGTTGATGGGCGTGGGGGCAGGATTTGTCCGTTATCTACCCTTCAGAATAAGCTGAAAAACAGGCTTATTACCCAAAAGCAAGTCTAGCGACTAAGGTCCGCTTCTGGCCGCTTGCGGACATCGAACACTGTTAGCGGTAATAGGGTGAGCTACTATTTCCAATTGACTGGACTCGGCCTACCGGTGCCCTCTACCGTTCTGCGTTAAAAGGACGAAGTTCAAACTAAATGTTTGTGGATAGTTCAGCCTTATAGTAACGACGTGCTACATAGATCGTAGCTTCTGAAGAGGCCAAGCCACCAAGAGCTGCGCCAAAGAGCATTGCGACATAAGGAGCGCCGAAGATCTGTCCGATGTAACTTCCCACTGCAGTAAGCCCTGCGCAACATATTAGGCCTAGCCATGTTTCCCAATGGCGAAAGGTTTTGGGATATACCCGTCGCCAGCGCGCATTTCGTTCTACCGAGGACAGCGTGGCCAATTCAGGAATCTGTTTCATCGTCCAATAGATACGCATTTGTTTTTTCCTATCCTCTGTTAAATGGCAGTAAGGCAGGGTAATCAGATAAAAAACAAATCACCAATATCGGTCATTTTGCAAGTTTCCCGACTACCTGGAAGGATTTATGTTAGCAAGCTCTTCTGACAATGAGCTGTCCGCTTCTGGCCGATTGCGGACGTCTACGGTTGTTGATCTGTTCGCTGATTTGACCCTCTCCATTTGACCCACCTTCCACCGTCTACCACAGGTGGCTACCCGGTCGTACGGCCTCTAATATGCCAGTTCTTCCAGATCCAAGAGCATCTGTTTCAAGGTTCTTCGTTGCTTCCGAGATTTGACGAATTCGGCACTCAGCCAAGCGGAGAGTCTGGCAGCAAACTCATCAAGAGAGCTAAGCGTATGACTTGCTGGATATCCCGGTTCGATTGCGCCTGTCCTTATTGGCCTTGTAGGACGTCGCTTTTTGAATTGCGGAGAAAAAATCTCGCTAACCACATAATCCATAATTTTCCCCATAGGTTTGTAATCATATGCTCCGAATGCAAAGACGCCCGCTTTACGCGGGCGTTTGCTGCTCAGCGATACATGTGTTCTCGAATCGCTTGTCAGACTCACATATCTAACGCGGCAGTTGGCGCAGCTTCCTTCTCCTCTGCCGGCGCATCCGCCACGGTGGCATCAGTGGTCAGGATCAACGAAGCCACCGAAGCAGCATTCTGCAAGGCGGTTCGTGTGACCTTGGTCGGATCGATCACGCCCAGTTCCACCATGTCGCCGTACTCGCCGTTTGCCGCGTTGTAGCCAAAGTTGCCCTTGCCGGAATAGACCTTGGCAACCACGACCGAAGGTTCGTCGCCGGCGTTGGCAGCAATCACGCGCAGCGGGGCCTCCAGCGCACGCAGTACGATCTGGATACCGGCGTTTTGGTCGGCATTGGCCCCTTCCAGCTTGCTGATCGCCGCACGGGCACGCAGCAGTGCCACGCCGCCCCCAGGCACGATGCCTTCTTCCACCGCCGCACGGGTGGCGTGCAGGGCGTCATCGACGCGGTCCTTCTTTTCCTTCATTTCCACCTCGGTCGCGGCACCGATCTTGATGACCGCCACCCCACCAGCCAGCTTGGCCACGCGTTCCTGCAGCTTTTCGCGATCGTAGTCGCTGGTGGTTTCCTCGATCTGGGCCTGGATCGCCTTAACCCGTGCATCGATCTTGTCTTGGCTACCGGCGCCGTCGATGACCGTGGTGCTGTCCTTCCGGACCTCCACGCGCTTGGCGCTGCCCAGGTCTTCCAGGGCAGTCTTTTCCAGGCTCTTGCCGGTTTCTTCGGAGATCACGGTACCGCCGGTCAGCACGGCCAAGTCTTCCAGCATGGCCTTGCGACGATCACCGAAGCCCGGTGCCTTCACCGCTGCGACCTTCAGCACACCGCGCACCGAGTTCACCACCAACGTAGCCAGCGCTTCGCCGTCGATATCCTCGGCCACAATGAACAGCGGCTTGCCGGCCTTGGCCGTCATTTCCAGCACCGGCAGCAGTTCACGGATGCTGGAGATCTTCTTGTCGTACAGCAGGACCAGCGGATCATCGAGCTGGCACAGCTGCTTGTCCGGATCATTGATGAAGTAGGGCGACAGGTAACCCCGGTCGAACTGCATGCCCTCGACCACATCGAGCTCGTTCTCCAGCGATTTGCCATCCTCGACCGTGATCACGCCTTCCTTGCCGACCTTCTCCATGGCCTGGGCGATGATGCTGCCGATAGCCTCGTCGGAATTGGCCGAGATCGCGCCGACCTGGGCAATTTCCTTGTTGGTGGTGATGGGGCGGGAAATCTTACGCAGCTCTTCGATGGCAGCCGCCACTGCCTTGTCGATGCCGCGCTTGAGGTCCATCGGGTTCATGCCGGCGGCCACGTACTTCATGCCTTCCTGCACGATGGACTGGGCCAGCACGGTGGCCGTGGTGGTGCCGTCGCCGGCCACGTCGGCCGTCTTGGAGGCGACTTGCTTGACGACCTGCGCGCCCATGTTCTCCAAGCGGTCCTTCAACTCGATTTCCTTGGCCACCGAGACACCGTCCTTGGTGATCACCGGTGCGCCGAAGCTGCGGTCCAGCAGCACGTTGCGGCCCTTGGGGCCGAGCGTCACCTTGACGGCATCGGCCAGTACGTTGACGCCCTTGACGATGCGGGCGCGGGCAGTGTCATGAAACTTCACTTGTTTCGCACTCATGTTAGGTCTCCACGAACTAGGGAATGGTAAGGTTCAGCAATACGCCGTATCAGGCGGCCTTCTTGTCCTGCCCGGCGGCAGCTTCGAAGACGCCGAAGATATCTTCCTCGCGCATGACCAAGAGCTCCTGGCCATCGATCTTGACGGTCTGCCCGGCATATTTGCCAAAGAGCACCAGATCGCCGATCTTCAGCTGCAGCGCGCGCAGGCTGCCATCGGGGAGCACCCGACCGTTGCCCACGGCCAGCACCTCGCCCTGCTCGGGCTTCTCAGTGGCGCTATCGGGGATGACGATGCCCGAGGCGGTCTGGCGCTGGTGTTCGATTCGCTTGACGATCACTCGGTCATAAAGGGGACGAAGTTTCATGTTCAATCTCCAGAATGGTCTATGTCACGTGAACAAAAGAGAATCAGGGATCCGGGGATCCCGGCCTTGAAAATTCGGCGATGCAGGAAATAGGTCTGGCCGGGCCGCTTATCAAGAGCGCCAGACACGGCAATTTGTAACTAATTGTTACAGCCGGGGAGGCAGGATCAATCGCGTGATGCGTCCCATCCGGTAGACCATCTGGTGGCCACGGCCGTCTGGCGGCAGCGGTGCGATCGGACAGGGGCCGGTGCGTGCGCCGTCGCTATCGAGCGTCTCGTCGTCCTGCGCCAATCGCGACCACACGCCCCCCTTGACCGGGTGGAACAGCCAGCGCCAGTAACCACGGCGCGAGGCCAACTGCATGGCGTCATGGCGGGCCTGCGGGGCGTCGTCGAGCGTGACCGGATGATCTTCGCCACCTTCTCCGAAGGCCTGGCGGCATTGCAGGGCTTCTCCCGACGGTGCGCCGATCTGGTTGCATCCCCGCGCACGGATGCGCTTGACGTCCCAGGCACCTAGGCGCCAGGCCAGTTCCAGTACCAGTTCATCGCGTAGCAGGTCACTATACCAAGGTCCCTCCACCTTCAGCAGCGAACTCTGGACCGGCCTGGCAGGGATGGATATTCCGGGCAACTGCAGCGGGGTGGACCGCTGGAAGCCGTGCCAGTGCAGAAAGAGGTAGAGCGGACTGTCTGCCCAGTGGGCAGCGGTAGCGGTGACCGCGTAAAGCGGCAATCGGGTGGCCTCCATCTGGGCCACGACGTCGTCGAAGATTTCCATCAATCAAATCTCCTGTAGCGGGACGATGGGTAATGATCCGATGAGGATTCCTGGCTATTTTAGGTGTTACCGAGTTTCGGTTTCAATCAGTCCATGTGTCAGTACGAACGGCTGCGGGTACTGATAGTTTTTCTGGCAATTTCATCGCTCTATGCTTTGACCAACGTCCGCTCTTGGCCGATAGCGGTCATCTTTTCTGATAACCCATACCCCTTCTATCTTTGATAAATCCGGCTCCGCCTATCTGATCAGGCATTTGCCATTTAACGACAACACGACAAGACATATTGGAGTATGGCAATTTCAAGGTTTTTATTATGTTAAGCTTAACTTTAGGCTAAATATAAAAGAAAACTCACCATGCCCATCCCAGATTGGAATGCCCAGGGGGTCGTGCCACCTATAGATGTTTTGGCACCGGCGTCACCAGTTCGCTCGCCTTATGCAGTTCCGCTTAAGGAATTTGTAGAAAAATATGCAACATCAATGGAGCGGCGCTCGATTTTAAGAGGCTATCTACAATATCGTTTAGCTTGGCACAAAGTCGGGCTAAATGAAGGTTTCCAATGGGTAAATGGAAGCTTCTCAGAAGAAGTCGAGAAATTGGAGGGACGTCCTCCGAAAGATATCGACGTAGTTACCTTTTTCACAAAAACTACCCACGTAGATTTGGCTTTGGTGGGGGATCTCGCCGATCACGCCTTTGTCAAACAGACATATAAGGTTGACGGTTATCCGCTTGAGCTTGACTTGCTAAGCCCTTCAGAAATCGTCGCGCATTCTGCATATTGGTACAGCATGTGGTCGCATCGTCGCAATTATATGTGGAAGGGTTTTTTTGAAATCGACCTAGCTCCAAGTGAGGAAGCAAAGCTGATACAGTTTTTAAATACTTTGGATAATTCCAATGGAGCAACGCCATGAATCAAACTGAGCGTTCGCATTTGTTGGCTGAAAAGGGCTTTCTGGTTCAGCGCCTTGCGGCTGCGCCGATCACAGCTCGTCTGATGCGAGCCGGCCTGCAGAGCCGTCTTGAGGGCATTGAACGTAAACTTGCCGAAGCCCCAAACCAAGCTGATCCCATCAAGATTAATTTGACTTTTAATGGCCGGCCGGTACTGGGGAGCCAAGGAATTTTGGCTCAATTTGGAGCGGATGCCGTCAACAAATTTACCGAAGCCGTTGATGCCGTTGTGGCATCACTATCGGCTCCGCTGAACGCCAGTGGGCCGATTCCAAATCGAGGCCAACAGTTGCTTATAACAAATACAGCAATTGGATCTTTCGGTTTCGAACTGGAGGAATATTGTGTTGGCCCCGCTCGATTGGACTTAGGAGAGAGCCCGGTTAATCAGGCACTGCAGCGTGTGACCAATTTGCTGGAGGGGTCAATCGGTACGGACGATCAGCTCGCTGAGTCTGCATCGGAAACAGATCCTCGTGCTTTAGAAAAAATGCGTGTTTTCCTGGAAACGCTAGCCGAAAACGATGCGACGATGAACTTGTCATTTAATGAACGTTCGTTCCGTTTTGCAAACATTGATCAAGTTAAAGCTAGCGCCCAACGATTGAGTAGAGACAATATTCAAGAGACAGAGGTCTCTTTAACTGGCAGATTTGAAGGCTATCTGCCCAGCCGGCGCACATTCGACTTTCTTATCGATGGGGAGGCCCAGGTAATCACGGGCAAAGCTGGTCCAGACCTAGCGCTAGATGTGTTAACTCGAATCAACGATCATCTGCATAGACAAACTACCGTTCGTATGATGCGTACGCAAGTAGGCACAGGAAGACCAAAATATCGTCTCCTTCGTCTCGACGATTGGCCGACGTTAAATCAATAGAAAAGCCCGCGCACGCGGGCTTTTCTTTGGCCAGGGGGGCATCAACTCTGAAGCCAGAAACCGCGCGTAGGTGCGTCAAAATGCGTCAGTTTTGATGTCTTACGCCAGACCTGCCAGAGCAGGCTGGGCGGGCTTTAGCACCTGACGCAAATTTGAGTCAAAACCTACCTATTTAGCGGGCAGGCGCGGGGTGGGGGCAACCGCGCGCGCCGGGCTAAAAAAGACAAAATAATTGCATTTATTGCAATTACCCCAAGCTTCCTCCTGCCATCCACGCGCAGCCTCTGAAGGCATAGGAACCATCAGGGCGGCGTTCCCGCTCTTTAGGAAAATTTCTGTTTCCGCCCGTCAGAGCGGGGGTAGCAGTGCGCCATGTGCGAGCTAGCGAGGAAATGATGAGCCCCTCGTTCATCACCATTGAAGACAAGCCTTACCATTATTGGCCAGAGGGCTAATGCAGCGTTAGGCAACTGATCTATGCCGCCTCTTGAGGGCACGCGATGGTTGGGAAGTGCTTGCGCGGATCATCAATTGTCATATGCGGGAATTTCTGTGCGGGCATGTGTCGCGCGGTGGCAAGTCGAAGGAGGTAGAGTCTGCGTTGAAGCAAGCGCCGAGTGCGAGTTATCGCCAGGAATTTGAACCATTCAATTTCCCCGATCAGTCGGGAGGTAACCCGTAATGGTTGATCCTCTTGTTATTGGGCATCTGCCGCCGATCAGGCAGCTTGGCCTTGAGCGCATCGAACTAAACCTTGTGATCTGTTAGAACGTCGCCATCTGGCCTGGCTCTTCGCCAATAAATGGAAAGAGGGAGTTTGCGATAAAATCAAAAAGCTGCTTTATCTGAGCGAGGGAATTGACCGAACCCACTCTCCAATTACCTTGTTCAAAATTAAGGACTTGGCATGGCCGCTATTTTCTGGATTCAACTTCAGAAGATTAGGTAGTTCCACAAAATCCAATACCCTTCCTATGGAATCAAACTTGAAGCTTGTCAGTGTTCTTTGAGCCCCGTCCGGTTCAACAAACAGAAACCGATATTGTCCTGCATAACGAATACGTCCCCCTATCCTTGTACGGCCGAAGGAAAATCTAACATTAATCATGCCGAAGTATCCTTTCATTATCAGGTCATATTTTTCGGTGCCAGGTAAAAACACAATTTCCCCAAACGATAAGTCCGAGAACGGGGCACTTAAAATTTGATGGATCTTTAAGGCGGCGGCCTCCACCTCTGATTGAGTGATCCTGGCTTTAACAATTTCTGTATCGGCTAGCATTCCTTCCCATTCATAGAATTAAAGATGAAACATTGACGTCGATGGTAAGACGCAACGAAGATCCTATAAAACTAGGATTATTTGTCAAAGCACGTATACGGGAAAAGACGATTTGTCTCGTCTCTAACAACTGCATAGCACTCGCAGCAAAGCTCTTCCAATCTCTGTCGTTTAAGTACGGTCAAATGTCCTCTGCTGTATTCGATCACACCATCTTTTTGTAGTTTTCCAGCCGCTTCGGTTACGCCTTCCCGTCGTACCCCCAACATATTGGCAATAAGTTCTTGCGTCATGATCAGTTGATTTCCCGAGAGACGGTCCAGTGAAAGCAGTAACCATCGACACAACTGCTGATCAATGGAGTGGTGTCGATTGCAAACGGCAGTCTGGGCCATCTGGGTCAAAAGTGCCTGACTGTAACGCAACATGAGATGAAGAAATTGAATGTTCTGGTGAAATTCTTCCTTGAATCTCCTAGCGGACAGGCGATAGGCCCCGCCGCCGCTTTGTACGACCGCTCTGCTAGGGGTACTTTCTCCTCCCATCAATATGGCGATACCCACAAAGCCGTCATTGCCCACCACAGAAATCTCGGCAGAGGCACCATTTTCCATGACATAAAGCAAGGACACTATCGAGTCAGTGGGAAAGTAGACATGCTGGAGCTTATCCCCCGACTCATACAGAACTGTGGCTAAGGGAAGGGAGACCCACTCCAGTTGGGGCTGGATGCGTTGGAATACATCTGGAGTTAGAGCTGCCAGCAAACGGTTCTTTTGAGGTAATTCCGAGCTGGACATAGGAAATTCAGTCAGTTTAGGGATCATTGGAGCTCTTATACCCTAGAGCAGTACGAACAGAAGAATTTCTATATGTTCTATATCGAACATTGTGGGGCGTTTAGCAAAACAGGTTGCCAAGACGATAGCTGCAAACGCCGTCGAGTTTGATTGTATGTAGCTAACTCACTCCTTGCGAACCGAAATTGCCCTGACAAAAGATTCACATCTATTAATCCCATATGCAATGGCGAGAGCTTCTGTTCTGGAATAATTCTCTTCGAGAACCTGCGAGTAAAGCGTCTCATAATCTTTGATTATCTGCATCCGATTTAATGACCATCCCCTCGCATTTTTAGAGTATCGAAGTTGAAAGAGAAAATTCGAATCACTTCGGGACGTTTCATAAAATGGCATCAGTATCTCCATCTGGCAAGCAGAAGGGAAAAATAGCCCTCTGAGCAGAGATGCTTTTGGGGGTGGGCTCAGAGGGCTTAAGTCCAGTTTTCACTGGAGGGGGGGGGGCATCGCAGCTAGTGCGACATTTGAAATGTAGCTGACAAAAATTACTCTTACTGTTCGTTACCGAACATATAGAATTTCTTAATAATTTAGATTTTATTTTTCTCTGTATGAGACCGCACAGACTGGGCAGATAGGCTGCGGCATATTGGATAAAAATGCACATCGCTGCTCGAGCGTGGAGCTGTGTCGTGACATTTAAAGCTCTTTGAGGCGCAATTCAAGAACGAATGAAATGCTAATCATTCGTAAATATTTTAGTTTCGATCATCCGGGCTAAACTCTAAGCATTCCTTCAAGACGTTGTTCGCCTTCACATCCTGTCGGAGGAAATCATGGGAATTATGTTGATCAAAGCTAAACCGGATCCTAAATCATCTGACGTCGACTTACGTTTTTACTTTGATTATCCGCCGCATCATGAAGCCGGCTTCGTTTTGCTTAAAACGGGCTCTCATATGTGCCTAGAAGTGACGAGCGGCCTCGGCAGCGCACGTTTGATAGGTGAATTTCGTATTTGCTTCGTGCCGTCAGAGGAGAATCTTAGGATTCAAATTTGCCGCCAGGCTATTGCACAATTTATACGTGACATTGCGTCAAGTCACGGTCAGCTAGTGGCGAACTTCGATGAAAAATCCGCAGTGTGGAATGGGGATCTATACCCTGTTTCAAAAAAAATGCAGCGACTCTCTGCCGTCGAAAAATAGCCTGTGACCTTGGCTTGGCCAATCTTCAGTCCACCATATCCCTCACGCCAACGAAAGTATGATTACTCCGTAACGCCGCTTGATTTTTACCAGCGGCTGCTTCGATAAGTTGGGGACTGGATTAGCTAGGGGGCTGCTGACGCCAATTTGGCGGGTTGAAATTTATTCTAGGGCACCAACGGACCTCATAATTCCGCTCTCTGCTGCACAAGCATATCGATTACTGGAATAGTTGATATGACCAGCTTTGTACGCCGTACTCAGAATGAATAGAATCCACCGCATTTTTTAGGCGCTCATAGGAAAGCTCGGCTTCGGTTGCTGATGCGTTCTTTGGGGCAGGATACTCAAATATAACTTCTGGCCTTAGAGATGTGGTTAATTCCGCAATCACTTGTTCAGCATCAATAACGTCACTGGTGAACTCCAAAATTGATACATAGGGTTCATGGTATAGCTTGTATTTAACAATGCATCGCATCTATTCCTTGTTTTTCTGATTAGCGATCATCCTAATATGTCGCCTGTAATTGAAAATACCCTTCGCTCAGGACTCGGGGGTAGTGAAAATTGGTAACAACTAGATAGCCTATTAATGACTAGGTAGTTGTAAGTGCGGAGTAAAAGATTTTCACAAGAGAACTCTCTCGTGTGCAACTAATCCAAAAAATTCTTCTTGATCTCGATTCTTGGGGATCGATATCTGACCATAGATTTTTAAGTTACAGAAAGCCGATCGATAACATTGCATACTCCAGGCGTTCCCCAAACTGCATTAGTGACCAGGTCTCGTTCCGCCAAATTATGTACAGACCCTGTTAACACTACCTCCGATCCACTAACATCGACAGAAATAGCTTTTGCTTCATCATGAGCACGTCGTTTTAGAGTGGCTTCTATTTCATGCTTGAGGGATGCTACCGATACCGCTTCCCTGATTCGAATGTGACTAATGACGCCTACAACTCCCATAAGATCCCGTACTGCAGAAACTGCTCCGCGCCGCTCAAAATCCCATCTAACCTCTCCAGTTAAAGTAATCCAACCGTGCTCAACCAATACCTGAAGGTTGTCATAGGGCACATAAGTAGACCACGAAAGCACATTAGACGCCGTACGTGCAATATCGGCGTCTTCACGGTGACTGGAAAGAGGTAGCTTTACGGCTATTGCAATGGCGACACCCTTAACACCTATAACCCGCTGTGCAGCGCGCTCTGCTGCTACCTTTTCAGAGTGGCTCCCAACATGACCGAAAAGAGTCACGATGCCAGTTGAAACCTCGACTCCTATATCGGTTGCGATAACAGAGGGATCCCACTTCAGTTCTTCGTATACGGCCTCCTGAATTTGCGCATCGGATTTCATAAGATCTCCTTTTGAAATATGAACATTGATTCTGGTCTCTAGCCTTAAGGATTTCTGTTCGTTATCGAACAGACTCTAGATGCGTAGGAATTTAAATTGGAACGGTGTCGATTTGTTCGCAGATTTTCCACAAACCGTCTTCACTTATTTCTCAGAGATAGCGGGGAACGGATTCCTGCTTTAGACGAATGGGCTTGTGTACTGGCAATGAGCAGACAGCACAAAGAGCCGGTCACCTAAACAGGCAGGCGCGGCGACATCTCCATTAGCAGCATCGATGTCAGAGCTGCAGTTGATACCGTCCACAATCAATACCGGCGATGCCGCTCAAGGAAATTCAGCATCAGTCGGCTCGCGTCCGGTCCTTGTGCGTTACGGGACATCGCGTCATCGCCCCCCGCTCCACGCGTAGCCAAGATCATTACCGAACGGATCATCACTTTACGCCCGATGGTATGATCGTTGATCGTGAACCTGCGCTGCATCGGCGCATTCCTCGATGCCCGGCCGAACCTTCTTTCCTTGGTCGGCATTGCAGTTAGAGCTAATGTCCGGTTAAGACTCACGAACTGCTCCACCAATTGGCGCTGGTTAACTGACCGTACGGTCTTTTCAATGTCACCACCGATCAGAATAGCTGGCATTGTCTACATGCGCGGCAGGCGTACAAGCAGTTCATCCATGGCTCCCCCTGGATGTCCGCTTCCATGCTGCATCACCCTGTATGCACCGGCCGCGCTGTTGCAAGCACCAAAGACGGGGCTAGAATGCAGGCCAACGGCTGCTACCAGCGAAGGATGCGTCAACGCAAGGATGTGCGCCATGGCCGCCCCCGCGGAGATCCCGCAGACATAGATGCGCTGCCGATCAATGGCATGAGAAGAGACGACATCTTCGATCAATGCTGCCAGCGTCGCGACATCCCAGCCCCCTTTTTGAGTCGTCTTGTCGTACCATTTCCAGCATCGCTGCGGATGAGCGCGTAGCGGCTGCTCTGGTTAGAGAACGGCGCCCCCCCCCCTTTTCGCCGCATGCACGTTCAGGTCCGTCCCTTGTGCGACCTCAGCAGCGTTCTGCTGACAACCGTGCAGCATCACGACCAGCGGCATAGCGGCTTCTGGTCTACAAGGCAGGAATAGCCGATAGTGGATACGTTGCGTCAGGCCGGAACCATGACGGAGATGACCGCTGACCCATGCGCCGATTGGTTTGGCAGCATCGGAGGGGGTGGTGGTGGCAGATCGCCTCTCGGCTTTGGTCGTCGTGGATGGATTGGTTCGAAACACTTTCAAGATCGTTTCGATGCGCTTGCGTTGCGCGCTTGTGGCCTTCTTCATCTCTGAGAACCACAGGCGTTTTAGTTTCTTCAACATGGCGCATTCCGTTCTTGATTTCGCCGGCCTTAACACCTGGACGGCAAGTGACTAGTAGGGCCAAAGGCAGACCTCACGCCAAGGCGTCGTGGTCCAATTCAAGCTGTTCTGCCAACGCTTCGGCCAATTGCTCCAGTAGCTAATCTACGTGGGCGGTGTCTACGGCGGCCAAGCGGAAATCGTCTTCACAGTTGAGCTGGACCTCGGGGGAGTTCCACCTTTTCGCTCACTATGTTGGCGATTCCTAGCCCGAGGACGGGCCAACAGATACGATACTGATCACGCAGGAAATCAGTAACCAGCAGATTAGCAGCCAGCGGCATCAATGCCTCCTCTCCTTCGACGATTATCACCGCATCATATAGCGTCGACGGGGCGGCCAACAGTGTTATCTCGACGTGAAACGGCGTGCTCTTCGCGCAGATCGCCACGTCCAGCTGCTGGCCGCACGGTGACTTGCTGCCGCAGGTATACGTAGATCACCGTCAGCTTCGTGCCGTCCACGCCGTGGGTGAGCACAACACGACACGTTTGGCGGCAATCCAGCTCTCGTCTTTATAAGCGCTTAGAGGGAGGGCAGAAGAGTCGGCATATTTGGTGGCGTGTCGAACAGCCGGGGGCAGCTTCTCGCACTCCGAATCCCAGCCCTTAGGCGACTTACTGCGCCAGTATCAGGTCAGGTCAACATTGTTCAGCAGCGATATTACGCGTTAGCATGAGGGCTGGAATCTGCATCCGTATGAGCCCGAAGTGGAAGGCACTGAAGATGAGGAGCTGCTCAGCCCGTGTTTTTCTCTTCCAGAACAGCTTGGATTGCCAATGGCAATCGGCGAACCGCTCCGGGTTAGCATGGGCAGCCGCCGCCCAGCAGCTTAGCTCATAGGTCGAGCGGCCCCGGTTGATAGCCTGGCGGCGCATACCATTGCGCTGATTGTTGTGTGTCTTGCGTAGAGACGAGTCAATCGGGATCTCTTAGAAGTTGGCCTCGTCCAGGCGGCTGGTCTGCCTATCCAGATAGGAGTGGATGCGCCCTTGCAGCAGGGAATCGTTGGTGAAGCCGAGACCAGGGATACGATGCGCATTACAACAGGCCGCTTTTTCGGTCTCGGCGGAGAAGTTATCAGGATTTCGCTTGAGTACGATGGCGCTCTGGCGTCCTAATGTCAATCTCCGATTGATGGTCCTCTCAAGTTGTTCTTTCCGTCAGTTCGTAACGGCTTCCTAGCCCTTCCGCCCCGTTGATTTACTGGCCATTAAGGGCCTCGTATGTTCGTTAACGGACGGTGACAAATATACAAAAGGGTCATACTCCATTCATTGAAACGGCATCACGGCATTCGCCGTGCCTACTTTTTTGGCCCTATTACCTGAGAGATGAATTGGAAAATGACCAGAACCATATTATCGCGTCACTATCCCAAACCGACCGGTCACACCTGTTAAAGCAATGCACTTTGATTGACCTGCAGGCTGGTCGAATCCTATCGACGCCCCGTGCCAGTTTGATTTATTTTCCAATCAATGGCTTGATCTCCATTCTTTCGCTGGGCGATGCAACGCCGAACTTCGAAGTCAGCATGGTCGGTCGGGAAGGCATGTACGGGATTCCCTTCGCGCTGGGCTTGAAGTCCACCGAGTTCCACGCCTCGGTACTCTATCCGGGCCGAGCATGGAGTATTTCCACCGCAGCTTTCCGCACTGAATTGAACCAAAATAAGGGACTACAGCTAGTGCTGAATCGATACATCAACATCGTCATAGAGCAACTCTATAGCACATGCCGCTGCATCAAATTCCATACCCTCTCCGAGCGCCTCGCAAAGTGGCTACTAATGAGTCAGGATCGCTCCAATGCCCAAGAATTTTCAATCACCCAGGAAACACTGGCATCGTTGTTGGGAGTGCGACGTGTTGGTATCACTGCCGCGGCCACCCAATTGCGGAGCAACGGTATTATCGAATACAGCCGCGGCCACGTGACCATTCTCAACCGAAAGCACCTTGAAAAGCAGGCGTGTTCTTGCTACATCGACGAAACTAAGCTCTATACAAAGACGCTATAGCAAGCTTACGCTGCGTCCGCCGTGCACTGGCGCGCTAACCGACGGTGACAAGACTCTCTGGAACTTTCCGCCCAGGCATAAAAGCGTGTCAGCGCTCAAGCGGTGACAGAATTTGAGCAAGATGGCCAGATCCGACTGCGAATCCGCTCCGATGAATCCATAAAGATCCCCGTGCTGGTCGCCGATTGCAACCGCCAGATCGTTCTCCTACATGGCTGAAATCTTGACGTTACGTAGTTCAAGTTACTCCATCAAGTTGCCGTCGAAATCGCTGCTGATACCGCCACCGATTAGTGCGCTTGTATTCATACTGCCTCTCGATCCAGAGCCGGCCGGCTTCAAGGAAGTACTATGCCATTACCCCCCATTCTATTGCCTTAACGGTCGGTTATCTGTTCGTTACCCAACTTAGCGGAACCTAGATCGACGATACTTCTCGACTTTGGGGAGGTCATCTGACGTCTAAGTGCCTGTAAGCTCGCCGTGCACTCCGCGCTTCTCTATTTCGGAGTGTGCGCGTACGAACGCATACTGAAAGGCCATTGCGGAGGAGCGTGCCCGCAGGTCAACCCATTGCGCAAAAATGACATCGCCCCCAGCCGCTGAAATCCTGGCAAATCGCCGTATATTGGTAAATACGCAACAATCCTCTGCGTAACGAGTTACCGTGACCTCGATCTGAAATCCCTTGAAAAACTTGATGCGGCTGGTGTGCATGCCTGAACTCCTGCAGTCGCCTCCGTGCTCAAGATGAGCGCCATCTACCGGCCATGGGCGCGCCGACAAATTTGATATTCCTCTTAAATCCGATCGTACCCATGACCTCGCGTACGGTCGGTGCGCTACGTAACCAAAGCTGCTTGACCAAGCTGCCGAGTTCCAGCCATTCGACAAGCTACGCGCGCAGGCGCTAGATCGAAGTGTTAGCCTCATCAACTTTCGAAGCGGGTAGGCGGTAACAAGCGTTGGGTTTCCTTTCTGACCACCGCGTAGCATTCGCAGCACAGCTCTTCCAGTCTGGGTCTGTTCAGCACTGTCA
>Ga0182006_1000673_pt1 | contig 24013 bp, 21 predicted proteins | sample Sormic07211104_1_FD_123022 | JGI IMG/M metagenome (GOLD analysis project Ga0182006, IMG submission 123022) | Rhizosphere microbial communities from Sorghum bicolor, Mead, Nebraska, USA - 072115-104_1 MetaG | ecosystem: Host-associated > Plants > Roots > Rhizosphere | place: USA: Nebraska...
AAGCAGGGTGCGATTATGTCGAAACTTGCGACACTCCAGGTTACCCAATTATCTACGGAGAGAAAATTATAGATCCAAATCTTCCAACGGTTTTAGTTTACGGACACTACGATGTTCAGCCGCCAGATCCGTTAGAATTATGGACTTCACCACCGTTCGAACCCGTTATTAAAAAAACAGATATTCACCCAGAAGGCGCAATCTTCGCGCGTGGCGCTTGTGACGACAAAGGGCAGATGTACATGCACGTAAAAGCGCTTGAGTTAATGGTACAAAGCAATACTTTGCCTTGTAACGTAAAATTCATGATCGAAGGTGAGGAAGAAGTGGGTTCTGCAAGTTTGGCTTGGTTCGTAGAACGCAATCAGGAAAAACTGAAAAATGACGTGATCTTGATTTCAGATACTGGAATGATTTCTAACCAACAGCCATCGATTACAACTGGTTTAAGAGGTTTGAGTTATGTTGAGGTAGAAGTTACAGGTCCAAACCGCGATTTACATTCTGGTTTATATGGTGGGGCAGTAGCGAACCCAATTAATATTTTGGCAAAAATGATTGCTTCTCTTCACGACGAAAACAATCATATTACAATTCCAGGATTCTACGATAAAGTTCAGGAATTATCTGCAGAAGAAAGAGCTGAAATGGCAAAAGCGCCTTTTAGTTTAGAAAAATATAAAAATGCTTTGAACATTGCTGATGTTTACGGCGAAAAAGGATATGTAACCAACGAAAGAAACTCAATTCGTCCGACATTAGACGTAAACGGAATCTGGGGCGGTTATACTGGCGAAGGTGCTAAAACGGTTATTGCGAGTAAAGCTTTTGCCAAAATCTCGATGCGTTTGGTTCCAAATCAAGAGTGGGAAGAAATTACAGAATTGTTTACAAAACATTTTACAAGCATTGCTCCAGCTGGAGTTACGGTAAAAGTAACGCCTCACCACGGTGGTCAAGGTTATGTAACGCCAATTGACAGCATTGGTTATCAGGCAGCCAATAAAGCGTATACAGAAACGTTTGGAGTTCCTGCAATTCCGGTACGTTCTGGAGGAAGTATTCCGATTGTGGCTTTGTTTGAAAAAGAATTAAAAAGCAAAACAATCCTAATGGGATTTGGTTTGGATTCTGATGCGATTCACTCACCAAACGAACATTTCGGAATCTTTAATTACTTGAAAGGAATTGAAACTATTCCGTTGTTTTACAAGTATTTTGTGGAACTTTCTAAATAGTTTTTTTAACCGCAAAGAGCGCTAAGGTTTATCGCAAAGTTCGCTAAGATTTTTTTAAGTAAGAATTTATAAAAGTTCGCAAAGCTTCATTAATAGCTTTGCGGACTTTGTGTTTATAAACGTAACCTTAAAAAAAAGCTTTGCGCTCTTTGCGTTAAAAAAAAACTGCAAAGAGTTTCAAATCCTGTAAGATATAAAACCGTTCAGAAATGAGCGGATTTTTTTTGTTCTTATAAATGCGGGGTTTAAACTTTCAACATTAAAATTTTTAATTTTCTCTTTGTTTTTTATTGAATAAATTAACTTAATTTAGTTATTTTTATTATTAAGTTTGTTTTTATTCTGAAAATAATCCCATGTTTTAAAAATTTCTAATTTTATTTTAATGTTGCTTTAATGTTGAAGAATGGGCTTAATAGAAAAAAAGGTTAGATTTTCGCCCATTGGGTACACGAGATATCTGAAAGGTTTGAAAAAACCTCATTCGATGTTTCGGGAAGGAAAAATTTTGGAAAGTCTCGCATCAAAATCATGGGAAATTGCTCCTGGAAATACCACCGTTTCGCCAAAAGCTTATTTTCTCGACGGCCAGTTAGAACGCATTACAGGCACAGCTTATACCGATGATCCTTATGCTGCAATGCATGGCGGTTTTAGTGTCGAACATGCCCCAACACGCGCTTATAAGCTAAAAGATGCTTGGATGATGAATGGGTTTATTTATAAAGGACTTCATAATTTCCGACTTCATCCTTCTTTTCAACTTTCTAAAAAGATGAATTATTTTCCGCCCGCTATTATAGAAGCAGAAATTAATGATGCTACAATTTATAGCACATCAGAAGGCAATCAATATTTTGGACTTTGGCTGACCGATGATTGTGCTAATTATGCCTTGGCTGCAGCTGAAGGAGTTCCAGTAACTTCGAATATTATTCCTTATTCGCACATGCTTGAATATGAATCATTTTTAGAAATGAATCCAATTCGAACAAATGCGGCTTACTTAAAAAATGCTATTTTCTTTGATGATAATTGGGGAAATAATCAAAATAAACATACCCGATTCGCTGCTAATAGAAACAAATTATTGTCTTTGTTTCCCGCAGCTTCACATCCTGGAGTTTTCATCCTGCGTCGAAATTCCGGAATTTCCCGGGTTATGTTGAATGAAATCGAAATCGCCGAACAACTCCGAGAAAAATACGGATTTAAAATTGTCGATGTTACCAAGAATAGTGTTTCAGAAATACTTTCGGCGTGTTCTGGTGCCAAAATTCTTATAGGTATTGAAGGCAGTCATTTATTTCACGGACTCATGACTCTTGAGCCAGGAGCTTCGGTTTTGGTTCTTCAACCTCCAAATCGTTTTAGTGCTGTCATTAAAAATACTACAGATATGGAGAATATCAATTACAGCTTTGTTGTTGGAATTGAAAAAGAGGAAAATTTCTATATCAATTTTGAAGAAGTGGAGAGAACGCTTTCTTTATTAAGGTTCTAAGTTGCTAAGATTCTAAGGTACTAAGGTTTTTGTCAAAGTTTTAAACTTTGCCAAAGAAAAACCTTTGTCCCTCAAAAAACAAAAAAAATCCGCTTCAATTTCTGGAAGCGGATAAAATTACAAACTAAAAAATCTAAAAATTAACATGCGGATCCAGATTAAAATAAATCTGGATTATATCCAAAATAAGGTACTTTTTGTTCATTAAAAATTACACCATATTCTTCTAACTCTTTTAAAATAGGCTCGTAAACTTCTTTTTTAATCGGAAGCTGTACTCCAGGAGTTGTTATTTTTCCATTTAGAATCAATAATGTTGCAATGGCAACCGGAAGCCCGACTGTTTTTGCCATAGCTGTATAAGTCTGGTCTTCTCCAGTACAAACCATTTTAGAATCGATTTGTTTCTTTTCTCCGTTTATTTCATATCCGAACTTATGATACATTACAATCATATCTTTGTCATCTGGTTCAAGAGCCCAGCTGTCGGTTAAGATTTTTTCTAAAATTTGGGCTGGAGTAGCATTAGGCAGATTCACTTTTTTGTGTGGGTTAAATAAATCCAGTTCCAAAAGTTTATCCCACATAATATCGTCTTGATCAATTTTTAAAATCAAACGTGTTTTGATTTCAACAGAATCTGTCGGGTGATACGGAAGAAAAGAATTCACAAACTGACGATAACTCATATTTTCAGAATCCTCAATAATATAACTGTCATCAGTCATTCCGAGTTGTACAAACATATTCCAAGCTCTAGAATATCCCACTCTTCGAATAGTTCCTCTATATAAAGTGAGAATATCGTCTAAACCGTAAATAGATCTGTATTTAAGAGAATCCCGATTTGAATAAGCTTCAAATTTCCCGTAGCCCTCAACTTCTAGAAATTCAGTTCTTCTAAATAAAGCGCTGTACGGAATATATTTATAAGTTCCTTCTTGAATAAATTTGGCTGCGCCGCCTTGCCCCGCCAAAACCACATTTCGAGGCGCCCAGGTAAATTTATAATTCCATAAATTATTATCAGATTCAGGAGCTACAAGTCCGCCGCAGAAAGATTCAAACAATAGCATTTTGCCGCCTTTTGATCGAATTTCATCAATAACCTTCATGGCGCTCATATGATCGATTCCTGGATCAAGACCAATTTCGTTCATGAAGATTAAATTGTTTTTCTGAGCTTCTTCGTTCAAAGCCTGCATAGCATCACTTATATAAGACGCAGTAACCAAATGTTTTTTGAATTCCAGACAGTCTTTTGCAATTTCGATATGAAGATGTGCAGGCAGCATCGAAATCACAATCGAAGCATTGGCAATAGCTTTTTTTCTTTCTTCGGCATTAAAAATATCTAAGGCAAGCGGAGTAGCATTCGGATGATTTTGTGTCTTTGCTTTCGCTAAATTAAATGAAAGGTCTGCTACAGTTAAATGCAGTTTTTCTTCGTTGGATTTTGACAACAAATACCGAATCAAAGAAGATGCAGATCTTCCTGCTCCAATTATTAAAACGTTTCTCATGCTTTAAATATTTAACACAAATATATTAAAATGTTACAATTATAACAATTTTAATTGAATAAAGTTAATTTTTATTTTTTGTTTTGAGTGAAAAAATAATGTTATTCTATTCTAAATAATCGAGAAACTAAAGCGGTTTTTTGGTTTGTTTGAAGTATTTTTGTTTCAAATTTCAAAAGATATAAATCATGAAACGAAGAATTGTTCTTACTGGAGCTTTTATAGGTATGTTAGCTATTATTTTGGGTGCTTTTGGAGCTCATTTATTAAAAAAATATCTTTCGGTTGATCAATTAAATACTTTTGAAGTTGGTGTTCGCTACCAAATGTACCACGCTCTTTTTCTGTTGTTTTTATCTACGCAAAAAGATATTGCAGAAAAAATATTAAAAGCTATCTATAATTTAGTAGTTGCCGGAGTCGTTCTTTTTAGCGGTTCGATTTATTTATTGGCAACAAAAGACTACACTTTGTTTGATTTTAAAATTATAGTATTCGCAACTCCTGTGGGTGGTTTTCTATTAATTATCGCTTGGACGCTATTATTCTTTACGATTTTGAAGAGAAAATCATAAAATCCCGAAAAAAAAATTCTGTCTAAGAATTAATCTTTAATTTTGTCTCATAAATAACATATAACTTTAGTTATGTGAATTTTTTCTATTTTAGGTTGTAAAACTAAAATAATATAACAAATTCGCTTATAAGGTTGTAAATAAACAAATTAGAAGCAGTTATTTTTTTCTTTTTGTAATTTTTAAAGTGAAATTTCTCTTTTTTCGTATAAATCAAAGTGAAATTTAATTATTTTAAAACGAATAAGAATTAATCTGTAATTTTGCTTCTGAAATAAATATCACACACAACTTAAAATTTATGGACACTAACACAGTTTTCGCGCAATCGATTTCGTTAAAAGAATTAGGAATTGAAAATGCAAAAGTTCGTTATCAACTATCTGCAGATGAATTACATGCGATTACTTTGCAGTCAGGACAAGGTGTTGAGAATTCTACCGGAGCGTTGGCAATTAATACAGGTGAATTTACAGGTCGTTCTCCACAAGATCGTTTCATTGTAAAAGATGATATTACAAAGGATCAAGTTTGGTGGGGAAATGTAAATATCCCGTTTGAACCTCAAGCTTTTGAAAAGCTATATAATAAAGTAACAGCATTTTTATCAGACAAAGAAGTTTTTGTTCGCGATTCTTATGTTTGCTCTGATCCAAATTATAGATTAAATGTTCGTGTTGTAACCGAAACAGCTTGGTCAAATTTGTTCTGTTACAATATGTTTTTACGTCCAGAAGAATCGGAACTGGCTAATTTTACTCCAGAATGGACAGTAGTTTGTGCACCAAGTTTTATGGCAGATCCTGCTGTAGACGGAACACGACAGTCTAATTTCGCAATTTTGGATTTTACTAAAAAAATCGCTTTAATTGGAGGAACAGGTTATACTGGAGAAATGAAAAAAGGAATTTTCTCTGCATTAAACTTTATACTTCCAGTTTTCAAAAATACACTTCCTATGCACTGTAGTGCGAATGTTGGAGAAGACGGGGATACAGCAATTTTCTTCGGATTATCTGGAACAGGAAAAACAACTTTATCTGCAGATCCAGAACGTAAATTAATCGGAGACGATGAGCACGGCTGGACAAATGAAAATACTGTTTTTAACTTTGAAGGTGGTTGTTATGCTAAAGTAATCAACTTAACAGAAGAGAACGAGCCAGACATTTTTAGAGCAATCAAAAAAGGAGCGCTTTTAGAAAATGTGGTTTTTAAAGCAGGAACAAACGAAGTAGATTTTGACGATGTTTCGATCACGCAAAATACTCGTGTAAGTTACCCAATAACTCATATTGATAATGTACAGCCAGGTTTGGTGGGACATAATCCAAAAAATATATTTTTCTTAACGGCTGATTCTTTCGGAATTCTGCCTCCAATTTCAAGATTAAACCCAGGTCAGGCGGCTTACCACTTTATTTCTGGTTATACTGCAAAAGTTGCTGGAACAGAAGCTGGTGTAACTGAGCCTCAGCCTAATTTCTCAGCTTGTTTTGGTGCACCGTTTATGCCTTTACATCCAACTCGTTATGCTGAAATGTTGAGCAAAAAAATGAAAGATGCCGGCGTAAAAGTTTGGTTAATCAATACAGGATGGACTGGCGGACCTTACGGAATTGGAAGCCGTATGAAATTGAAATATACTCGTGCCATGATTACAGCTGCTTTAAAAGGCGAATTGGATAATGTAGAGTATGTGAATCATAAAGTATTTGGAATTGCAAAGCCACAATCTTGTCCAAATGTTCCAGAAGAGATTTTAAATCCGAGAAATACTTGGGAGGACAAAGATTTATACGATCAAAAAGCATTAGAATTGGCACAAAAATTCAAAGCTAATTTTGCCAAATTTGAAGAGTTTGCAAACGCTGAAATCTTAGCGGGAGCACCGATTACAGAATAAAAGGAATTAGTTAATTCAAATTAAAAAAAGCTGTTCAGTGATGAACAGCTTTTTTTTTGTGTGTATTTCTACTGCTTGTTTGTCCCTGAGCGAAGTCGAAGGGCTCTTCAATAGGAAACTGTGCTTCGACTTCGCTCAGCCCGACAATGAGTAATTTTTAAAGACATTGAAACGCAGTTTTCAGCACAGTTTAAAGGAAAGTACTGAAAAACTGCAATTTCAAATCAACACTGAATCTTTATTTTTTAGCCTCGTCTATGCGTTTTTGGATCAAATCCCAAGCATAATAATGGAAAGTCATTCCGTTGCTCATCGCTACGAAAAGTCCGTTTTTGTATTTTGGACCTAAGTTTACACTTGTAACATCAGCACCATCGCATTCAATTGTTGAAGTTGGAACTTCTGCCAATAAAGGATGGCTGTTAGGATTTCCTTTTGCACCTTCTCTCGGATAAACCATAAAAGAATTTGCCTGTTGATTGGATACTAAAATGTAACCTGTAGAATCTGTTTTTTTGTAAATCGCAATTCCTTCGTGATCTGCCTTGAAATCTTTTTGACCAAAGAAAGCCAGTTCTTTATTATCATTTAAAGCAGGATCAGCTTTGTATTTTCTAATTCCAGCTTGTTCGTCGCAATAGTAAACAAATCCTAATTCGTTATCAACTGCTATAGCTTCGATTTCTTTTTTACCGCTGTAAGTCCCGAATTTACGAACCACTTTTGCAGCAGCAAATTTTCCGTTTCCAGAAAGTTCGTACTGCCATAAGTAACTTCCAGAAGCTCCCGTTTTTCTTCCTACAATAGCAAAAATTTTCTGATCACTTGGACGTGTGTATAATGCAACTCCCATTGGATCTCTTTCTGCATCTCCTTCAAAAACAGGAATTCCGCCATTGTCAATCGGTTCTAAATTTGGCAGGCTGAAGATTCTAATCTTGTTGCTTTCGCGTTCTGTGGTAACGGCAATATCTACTTTTTTTCCGTCAATGATCAATCCATAAGCGATATCAACATTGTTTGGGCGTTTTAACGGAATTGATTTTTTAAGGATTTTTCCATTCAAATCAAAAGCATACAAACCACCGTCGGTATCTTTATCAGTTCCAACAATAATACTTTTTGACGCATCGTTTGGGTTAATCCAAATCGAGGGATCATCTGTATCATGAGGCAATGCTTGGGTAACAGTTGTTGGTTTTACGGCATTTGGTTGAATAGGAGCTAATTTATCGTCTTTACAAGCTGTAAAAGCAAGGCTTAAAAGTAAAAAAGCAAGTATCGATTTATTTTTCATTTTGGTATTTTATTTTAAATGAATTAGACAGAACCGCTAAGTCCTGTCTAATTTAGTAGTTTTTAGTATTGATTTTACAAGTCTAATTTCAATCCGAAATTGTAACGAGCTTGATAGTATTCTGCTTGTTTCGTATGAGCAGCAACTCCTTGGTAGTAACGCAACGGCTGATTGGTTAAGTTATTAGCTTCTGCAAAAAAGCGAAGTTTTGGAGTAATTTTATAAGAAGCGTTTGCATCTAAGAAAAACTGCTTGTCATAGTAACTGTCTTTATAAGACTCAGAACCTAATTCATCTAAATAATCAGATGTAAAGTTTGTTGAGATTCTAGCAGAGAAACGTTTGTTTTCCCAAGACAAAGATCCGTTAAACATATGAGGAGTTGTTCCTGGAAGACTAATGTCGTTTCTTTCGTTTCCATCCTCATCTGCAATTCCTTTTGCTTTAGATTTTGTGTAAGTATAGTTTAAATAGATACCAAAACCTTTTAAGAATTTACCAGGAAGAAAATCTAACTGACGCTGGAAAGCAACTTCGAATCCGTAAACGTCAACAGTGTCTCCGTTTCTTGATTGTAAAAATGACCAGTTTTCTCCCGCTGGAATTGGATTTACTTGATTTGGAAAATCTGCCGCAAATTTAGCATCAGTATATTGATTGTCGCTGTAGTTGTAAATGAAATCATTTAATCTTTTGTAGAAAACACCTCCAGAAATCAAACCAACAGATTTGAAATAGTTCTCTGCCATGAAATCATAATTGTATGAATAAGTAGCATCAAGATCTGGATTTCCAGCTGTAATTTCTTTGTCTGCAGCAATGTTGTTTACATAAGGCGCTAATGCATAATAGTTTGGTCGTGCTAAAGCAGTGGTGGCAGCAGCTCTTAAAATCAAATCTTTTGTTGCATTGTATTGGAATGAGATGCTTGGTAAAAGATTGGTATAAGAGTTTGTATTGTTGATTTTGCTCTCTAATTCTTCTTCGTCCAATACACGGTTTCCTGTATAATCAATGTGAGTATTCTCCACGCGGAAACCTAAAACCATAGAAAGTTTATCATTAAAATCCTGATCCCATCTTACATACGCAGCAGTAATTCTTTCTTTAGCATTATAGTTTACTGCTAAATATTCTGCTGGATCTGCTTCTTTTTCGAATAAAGCAGCATTGTTTAAATCTAAACTTCCTAAGAAAGAAGCTGAAGCGAAAGTTCCTGGCACATATTTACTTCCTGGATTAAATCCGTTTCCATCATAATAAGATGTTGGAACTTGTGATAATAACTCCATATCGTCGTTAATTGGAGTATAAGAATAGAACATATTATTTCTTTCTTTCTCTTTTAAACGAAGTCTAAGACCCGTTCTCAATCTTCCTTTTTCACCTGCAATTACAGAGAAAGGAAAACGGATATTTACTTTAGCACCAAATTCGCTTTCGCTTGTTTCATCTGTGTTTTCAGTAACAGAATCAAATTTAAATTCGTCTGTTGATTCGCCAACAGTTGTCATTAATGGAAATCTTGGATTAGATAAATCTTCAAACATTTCTAAACCTTTTTGACGGTATTCGATATAACGCTCACCCGGACGGTATTCTCTAGCTTTTGCGTAGTTTGCAGACCAGTCTAAATCTAATGTAGAATTGATTAAGTGTTCTCCACGAAGGGAATAATTTTGAACTCTTTGATCTTCTAATCTTCTGTTTTTGTTTCTGTTGTTATCCAAACCACCTTTTGTCTGACGTTTTACACGACCTTCAAATCCTGTAATTGTTTCGCCATCGTAAATAGGCTCAATATCATCGTAAGTTGTTCTGAAACGATTTTCTCTATCATCTCTCCAGTTGTAAATTGCATTAGCAAAAATGGTGTTGTTTTCGTCAAATTTGTAATCTAAAGCAATAGATCCGCTGCGGCGAATACGCTGTACATCATATTTTCTAATTTCTGAAGCTTGTAGGTATTCATTTCCAAAATCATCTTTTACCCATTCGTTTTCGATATTATCAGATCCGTAATCAACATTGTTATAAGAACCACTGAAAACGGCTCCTAATTTATTATCAAAAAAGCGATTACCATATACAAAACCAGCAGTGTAAGAAGCGTGGTCACGAATTGGCAAATATCCTCCGGCAAGTGTTGCAGAAATTCTTTCGCCATTTGGAGTTGCTCTAGTAATTAAGTTTACAGAACCTCCAATCGCGTCAGCATCCATATCAGATGTAAGAGTTTTGTTTACTTCAATTGTAGAAATCATATCAGACGGAATTAAGTCCATTTGAACATTTCTGTTATCTCCTTCTGCTGAAGGAATTCTGTCACCATTTAAAGTAACCGAGTTCAAAGATGGCGCCAAACCTCTAATAATAATATTACGAGCTTCACCTTGGTCATTCTGCATTGTAATACCTGGAACACGTTTTAAAGCGTCTCCAACGTTAGCATCAGGAAAACGTCCCATTTGGTCAGATGAAATTACGTTTCCAATATTTTTATTATTTTTTTGCTGATTTAATGCTTTCGCCTGACCTTTTAAGATGTCTCCAACAATAACTTCATTCAGCTCAGTTCCAGAGGTTTTAAGAGCAAAATCGATTACATTGTTTTTTCCTTGTTCAACTTTTATTTCCTGAGTTAAAGAAGTATATCCGATATATTTTACTTCAACTTTATAAGTTCCTTCATTAATATTCAATAACTCAAAACGACCGTTATAGTCAGAAACGGTATATTTTTTTTCGCCAACTATTTGAATCATAGCTCCAGGAAGAGGCAGTTTGTCATCAGCGTCTAATATCTTTCCAGATATAATCGCCTTTTGGGCAAAACCCGTTAGAGATAATAAAAAGATTGTTAATACTAAAAATTTTTTCATTGTTTGTGTTTAGTTTGATTTTGGTTGCGAAGCTAAAGCCCTTGTATTACTAAACCCTTGAAAAAAAATTAACATAGTGTTATGATTCCTACCCAACATTAGAAATAGATTAATGTTAAAATAACATTCAATAAAAAAAGGAATTTAGTGGCGTTAAGTGAAAACAAATCAACTATTTGTCTGAGAATTAAATTTTTGGAGCTAAATTTGCCATATCAATCACAATCAAAAATCATCAATCATGTTAAAACAATTTTTTATCCTATGTTCAGGAGTCGACCGAGACCTCTTGAAAGACTGCTCAGAAGGCGAACAAACTAAATATGTTGGTATTGGCGCCACTGTATTTTTTACGGCAGTTATGGCTTTCTTAGCCAGTGCTTATGCGCTTTTTACCGTTTTCGATTCTATTTATCCCGCTTTAATTTTCGGATTTGTATGGAGTTTACTGATTTTTAATTTAGACCGATTTATCGTTTCTACAATTAAGAAAAGAGATCGGTTTTTAGACGAATTTCTACAAGCGACTCCACGAATTATATTGGCTGTTATTATTGCAATCGTAATTTCTAAACCTTTGGAAATTAAAATATTCGAAAAAGAAATCAATACTGTTTTGTTGAAAGAGAAAAACGAAATGGAGTTGGCCAATAAAAAACAAATTGGAACGTATTTCAAAACGGATTTAGATAAAAATAAGGCTGAGATTGCAGCTTTAAAAGCAGATATTGTAAAGAAAGAGAAAGAAGTAAATGCTTTATATTCTACTTATATTACAGAAGCAGAAGGAACTGCTGGAACTAAAAAGTTAGGAAAAGGTCCAGTTTATAAAGAAAAACGGGAGAAACACGATGCATCTTTAAAAGAATTTGAAACTTTAAAAACAGCAAACGAAGCTAAAATTGCCGAAAAAGAAAAAGCAGGCGTAAAACTCCAGGCGGATCTAGATAAAAAAGTATCACAGACTCAGCCTATCATTGAAGGTTTCGACGGATTAATGGCACGCATCAATGCGTTAAATAAACTGCCTTGGCTTCCGTCATTTTTCATTATGTTATTGTTTTTAGCAATCGAAACTTCTCCAATTATAGCCAAATTATTAGCTCCAAAAGGTGAATTCGATTTCAAACAAGAAGAAGCCGAAACAGCAATGAAAGCCACTTTGGCACAAAATAAATACCAACGTGAACTGCTAGTGAAAACAAGCGCCGAAATGCACGATAAAGTTTATGCAGATATTGCCGAAGATAAAAGCCTGTACGATTTACAACGTAAAAATGCAAAAGAGTTACTCGAATTGCAATCGCATAAATTTGTAGAAAAGCAGAAAGCGACTTTATAAGTCGAAAGTCATAAAGTCAAAAGTTTGAAAGTCCAAGTGTTGACCAAAAGACAAAGCCAGAAATAGAATCTCTATTTCTGGCTTTTTTATTTAGGCAATGTCAAAAAACTTTAAGACTTTCGACTTTCGACTTTTGACTTTAAGACTTTAATACTTTAATACTTTAATACTTTAATACTTACATATAACTTAAAATCTCTTTTTTATAAGCATCGTACTCTCCCTGCATGATCAATCCGTTATCAAGGAGTTTTTTGTAATTCTGTAATTTATCAAAAAGTTCCTCTTTAGATAAGTCACTTAATTTACGTTCTCCAGCTGGCTGTGTTGGAAGCGGCTCATAAGTTGTTTCTGTAAAAGCTGGTGCAGAAGGCAAAATTTCAGCAAAACTAGTTACTTCTTCAGTTTCTACTTCTTCAACTTCTTCAGCTTCGTCTTCGTATTCTGGTTCAACAGTTTCTTGAATTGGTGCAGCAGCAGAAATAGGATTTTTCAATAAATCCAATTGCTCTTTAGCGTAAGTATAAATTTTTCTAGCCTGAATTTTTGGAATATAATCAATAGAAACAGCTAAGTCTGTTTTGGTACCAAATGAAAATTCAGAACCTAAAATGTTTTCTTTTACAAAAGTACTCGCAATATCATCCCAAGTGTAATCTGTAAAATCCATAGAAAGACCTAAATTTTTAGGCTTACAGATAATGATACGCTTGTTTGTTAATACAATGCTGTCTGGAAAAACAGTAATAGCAGGCTTTTTTTGCACTGCAATATATCCAACTTCTTCGCCTTTCATTAATAAATCTGTAAGTTTCGAAGTGATTTTTTCAATCGCTTTTGGATCTTGTTCTTCGTTCAGAAATTTTTTAAATTGTTCTTTCATTTTTTTAAGTTGCTAAGTTACTGAGCTTTTAAGTTGCTGAGTTTTTTTACTGACGTTACAAATGTAATGCCTAATTTTCTAATTCGATAATTTCACTCTGAATTTTCTTTGTCAAACTTTTGAAAACCAATTCATAGGAATGATCAATTAATTCTTTGACAAATTTGTCTGGAAGATTTCCGTTTAAAGCAATCGTATTCCAGTGTACTTTACTCATATGAAATCCAGGTTGTATTTCATCATATTCAGCTCTGAGTTCCTGTGCGCGGTCTGGATTACATTTTAAATTGACCGATTGCTCGTTTTTTTCCCATTGCGATAAAGAAGATAGAGCAAACATTTTGCCTCCAACTTTAAAAACTAAAGTGTCTTCATCAAATGGAAAATGTTCGCTGACACCTTTTTTCGACAGACAATATTCGTAAAACGTTTCTAAATTCATATTATAAAAAAGTTATGATTCAACACGAATTACACAAATTTCACTAATTGAACTGTTTCGTGGCAATTAGTGAAATTAGTGTTTATTAAACTATTTTTTCCATCATTTTTTCAGGATGATTGAGTTTTGTAAATCCAAATTTCTCGTATAAAAAGTGAGCGTCAGTTGTGGCTAATCTCCAAATTTTGACATTTTGAAGTTGAGGTTCCTTCATCATCGTTTCAATTAAGATCGACGAATATCCTTTTCCACGATGTTCTTCGGTTATAAAAACGTCCATTAAATAAGCAAATACCGCGTAATCGGTAATTACTCTTGCAAAACCAATTTGTTTGTCATCTAAATAGATTCCAAAACAAACCGAAGCATCAATTGTAGTCTGCACTTCTTCAATAGTTCGTCCTGCAGCCCAATAAATGTCTTTTAAAAAGTTTTGTATAAACGGAACGTCGAGTTTGGTTTTATCAGTAGATACGCTAATCATAGTTTATTGTTTTTCTTGCCACGAATTTCACGAATTTTCACGAATTAATTTTTTCACTTCAAGCATGTAAAAATTAGTGGGAATTAGTGTAATTGCTTCGCCAATTCGCTTTCGCTCGGGTCGTGGCAAACTTTTTAAATCTTATATAAAATTGGTTTTGATGGACTTGCGTCATTTTCAAACGAAGCGATTTGAAGATTTAGTATATAATTTCCATCTTCAATTTCGTCCAGAACATAAATCATTTCGGTAATTGTCGCATTTAGTCGTGCATCAGAATTTAGATTCACAGTGTCTTTTACATTCCAAAATGCTTTATGCGCTAATAATTTGCCTTCGTCATGTTCTTTGTCAACGCTTGGTAAATCAATCAATAAATGTTGAATTTCGCTTTCGCGGATGAAAGTGGCAGCTTCTTCAGACAAATAAGGCGGATTTGTATTCGAATATTTTCTTGATTTTTTTTCTTTTTGATTGGGAAGTGTTCTGATGATTAAAGCTTCCATTTTTTCAGTAATTAAACTTGTAATTTGATCTTTCGTAATTACAAAATCATCCCCAATTTTCTCAGGCTCAATTGTAATCAATTTAGCAGAAAAGAAAAATTGCTTAAGTGATTGATTAATGCTATAAAAATCATTTGTAATATGTCCCAAACATTCCGTGTGTGTCCCATGCCCATGCGGATTGAAGAAAATATTGTTAAAATTCGTTGATGATTTTCCTTCCGAAACTTTTCCGATCCAATCGCCAAAAACTACAGGTTCAATAACTGGTTTTTCGATATACCAGGCAATTGGGTTTTCGTCTGTATTGGTTAAAGGAATTGAGATATCAATGGGTTTTGATAAGTCGATTTCGAAGTTGTTGATTTTTGCTATCATGTTGATTTAACCGCAAGGGTCGCTAAGGTTTACGCAAAGGGCGCCAAGGATTATTAAAGATTGTTTGCGACTCTTTTAATTCCATTTTTTATTAATGATTATCAAAAACAGAACACCATTCGTCATAATATTTGCCCGCCCAATTTCTCATATTTTTGAAGTACCATTTTGCAGCATTGTCAGCAAGGTTGAAACCATTTTCATCATCAATTATAGACTCATCTTCAAAATTGCTTAAGGCGTGATGAAGCGCGGCGCTGCAAAGTAAAAACTGTCCTAAGGTATCTGCAACTGTTGTACCAGTTTCCCAATTTCCTGCGCCATGCATAAGTTTTTGAATGCCATTTTCCAGATCCTCAAAATCTACAATAACAGGATCAGCACCTTCATCAGCAAAAATAAAAAAGTTCTTGTTCCAATCGCCAATTTCAGTATTTTTTATTGAATTATAGTTGTAACCATCTTGCTTATATTTTAGATTTTCAACTCCATAAATACACATTGGATTACCAACCGTAGAAAAATAAAAATCTTTTAGAGGTGCAAAATTGCTTATGTAATCTTTTAAATTGTGAGGTAATGTAATTTTAAATTCATTTTCTAAACGATGAATATGACTTTTATTCTGTGATTCTCCAAAAGGAAAATCATCATCATTATTCCAGAATTTTTTTATTTCTAATATTGCAGTTTCTAAATTCATTTCATTTAAGATTTATATTACAAATCTAAATAAAACAGATCACTTGCAATTCCATCCGTTAAAAATTTTCCTTTTGAAGTTGGTTTTAGAATGTTGTTTTCAATTGAAAGCAAATCGTCGTTTAAGAATTTTTGAGATTGTTTTTTCAGATAATTCAAATATTCCAAACCGAATTCATTTTCAATTCTTTCTAAAGAAACGCCCCAAATCGTTCTTAAGCCAGTCATAATATATTCATTATAGCGATCTGAAATAGTCAGAATTTCTGTTTCGATCGGAAGTTCGTTATTTTGAATCGCTTTCAAATACAATGAATTATTCGCAATATTCCAGCCTCTTTTTTCGCCGTCATAACTATGCGCCGAAGGCCCGATTCCAATATATTTTTTTCCTAACCAATAAGCCGAATTGTTTTTGGAGAAATAATTCTCTTTCCCAAAATTCGATAATTCGTAATGAATAAATCCATTTTTTTGGAGCGTTTCAACCAAAATCATAAAATGATTTGAAGCGGCTTCATCTTGCGGTTCAGCGATTTTTCCAGTCTGAATTAATTTGCTCAAGGCTGTTTTGGGTTCAACCGTCAATGCATAACTCGAAATATGTGGAATGCCAAAACTCAAAGCCGTTTCGATATTCTGTTTCCACATTTCATCTGTCAATCCAGGAATTCCGTAAATTAAATCGAGTGAAATATTATCAAAATATTTTGTCGCTTCTTGTAAACATTTTATGGCTTCCGCCGAATTATGAGCACGGTTCATCATTTTCAGATCTTCTTCATAAAAAGACTGAATTCCAATACTTAATCGATTTATAGGGCTTTTAGATAATTCAAAAATTCGCTCTGCAGACAAATCATCCGGATTGGCTTCAAGCGTAATTTCTGGATTATCTGAGACTTTATAGTTTTTATAAACTTCTGAAATTAAAAAATTGATTTCGTCATTGGTCAAAACAGAAGGAGTTCCACCTCCAAAATATATTGTCTCTACTCCTGAGAATTCGGGATCGTTCTCAAACTCATTTTTACGCATGACAATTTCTTTGGCCAAAGCCAAAACCATTTCATCTTTCTTTTTCATTGAAGTCGAAAAATGAAAGTCACAATAATGACAAGCCTGTTTGCAAAAAGGAATATGGATGTAGATACCGCTCATTTTTTTTAATTAGATAATGTGCCAATTTGATAATTAGATAATGAAAATTAGGTTCGAAGAAATTATCTAATTATCTCATTTTCTAATTTTGTCCTCATTTTGTTTCACAAAAGCATCCCAGCCCGAATAACTTTTTCCTGCTACGACTTTTCCTGAATTAAAGTGATGACAAACTGCCGCTGCCAAACCGTCGGTTGAATCGAGATTTTTGGGTAATTCTTTTAATCCTAAAAGCTGTTGGAGCATTTTCGCAACCTGTTCTTTGCTGGCATTTCCGTTTCCGGTAATCGCCATCTTTATCTTTTTAGGTTCATATTCCGTGATTGGAATATCTCTTGAAAGGCCTGCTGCCATGGCAACGCCTTGTGCGCGTCCAAGTTTTAACATCGATTGTACATTTTTACCAAAAAAAGGCGCTTCAATCGCAATTTCGTCAGGATGATGCGTTTCGATTAATTCGATGGTTCTTTCAAAAATGATTTTTAGTTTTTGGTAATGATTATCGTATTTGGACAATTGCAATTCGTTTAACTGCAAAAATTCCATTTTTTTATTGATGACTCTAATTAATCCAAAACCCATAATTGTGGTTCCAGGGTCAATTCCTAATATGATGCGTTCTTTTGTCAAGAGAGTTTTTGTTTCAAGTTTGATGTTTAAAGTTTCAGGTTTAGAAAATTGTCACATTTTCTAATTGTCACATTGCCTAATTTCCAAATTGATTACTTTTGCGGCATGATTTCAATTCCTCACAAAGCTAAGCAATTCCTAGTTCTTCTAATCAAACTTTTGATTGTTGGCGGTGCATTTTATTTTATTTACAATCAGCTGGCCAACAACGACAAATTGGACTGGAATAAGTTCATTGTTTTATTTCGAAAAAATCAGTCGGTTTTAGGCATTTCGTTTATATTACTTTTGAGTGTTTTGAATCGGTATTTTGAGATTTTAAAATGGCAGAATCTCGCCAAAGTAATTCATCAAATCTCGATTTACGAAGCTACTAAGCAGGTTTTAGCCGCTTTGACAGCTGGAATTTTCACACCAAATGGAGTAGGAGAGTACGCAGGAAAAGCTTTGTATTATCCAAAATCGGAAGCAAAAAAAGTTGTTTTTTTAAACTTGATCTGCAACGGAATCCAAATGATTTTAACGATCATTTTTGGAATTTTTGGGTTACTTTATTTCAATGCACAGTTTAATGTTATTACAACCAAAACAGTCTTAATCTTGTTCGGAGGATTTCTGCTAATTCTGATTATTTTATTTTCAATCAAAAAAATAAAAGTCAAAGGATATTCAATTGAAAAACTAATTCATAAAATCAACGAAATTCCGAAGCCTATTCATAGAAAAAACATTTTTTTAGGTATTTTAAGATATTTAGTTTTTTCGCACCAATATTACTTTTTATTTTTAGCTTTTGATGTCGATCTGCCTTATTTAACTTTAATGGCGGCGATTACATCAGTATACTTTTTAGCTTCATCATTGCCCACATTTCAGTTTCTGGATTTTGCAGTTAAAGGAAGCGTCGCTATTTATTTTTTCGGAATTCTTGGCGTTAACGAATGGATTGTCATTTTTATAAGCACTTTAATGTGGTTTTTAAATGTTGTACTTCCAGTAGTTTTAGGAAGTTATTTTGTGCTGAATTTTAAAACCAAAACAGCAGCATGATTTTTGCTTTGTTTGCCATATTAGCTATTTACATTGTAAACATTAGTTTGCTTATTTATGGTTTTTTCAAAGTCAAAAAATATCAAAAAAAAGATTTAAAGCCACAGACAAGTTTTGCCATAATAGTTCCGTTTAGAAATGAGGAAGAGAACCTTCCAAAACTTTTACATAGCTTTTCAAAACTAAATTATCCAACAGATTTATTTGAAGTTATTTTAGTTGATGATAATTCGAAAGAGAAATTTCAAGTCTCAAATTTCGCATTTCACATTTCACAAATAGACAATATTCGAGTTTCAAATTCGCCCAAAAAAGATGCTATTACGACTGCAATGCAATACGTAAAAAACAATTGGGTAATTACCACAGATGCTGATTGTCTTGTTCCAGAAAACTGGCTTTTAACTTTTGATAATTATATTCAGGAAAATAAAGTTTCGATGCTGGCGGGAGCAGTAACGTATGAATGTGGAGATTCATTTCTGCATCATTTTCAGCAATTAGATTTGACAAGTTTACAAGGCGCAACAATTGGAAGTTTTGGTTTGAACAAAGGTTTTATGTGTAACGGAGCTAATTTTGCGTACACCAAATCATTGTTTGAAAGTTTAAATGGTTTTACTGGAAATGAGACTATTGCAAGTGGAGATGATGTCTTTTTACTGCAAAAAGCAATTGAAAAATTTCCAAATGAAGTTCATTACTTAAAAGTTCAAGAGGCCATTGTAACTACAAAACCAACAGAAAGCTGGAAAGCATTATTTCATCAAAGAGTGCGCTGGGCGGCCAAAACGAGTTCGTATAAAAGTAGCTACGGAAAATTTATGGGATTCGTTGTTTTCTTTGGAAATTTGAGTTTTGTAATTGCTTTTTTGTTATTTCTCTTCCAAATTTTAAATTATCCGTTTTTTGTTTTATTTGCTTTTTTAAAGTTTATGGTTGATTTTGTTTTGCTTTCAAAAACAAATCAGTTTTTAAAGAGTACAAGGCTTAAAAGCTTTTTATTGAGTAGCTTGTTTTATCCTTTTTTTAGTATAAGTGTAGCTTTGTATAGTTTATGTGGTTCGTACGAATGGAAAGACAGGCGCTTTATGAGATAACTTTATATAAAAGGGTAAAACTATTCCTTTGCTTTCAAAATTACAGGCAGAATAAATTGTGTTTTTACGGGAATTCCTCGTTTTATAGCTGGATTTACTTTTGGAAAATCAACAAGACGCGCATGCAGAATACTGTCAATTTTTATAGTATCATAGGCGACAGAATCTTTAGGAAACTGAGGCTCAAACTTCATAGTTGCATTTGGAAAAATTGTTACTTTTACTTCAATAGTGTCCAATTCTGGGTACATAATTGATAAAGTATCAACATTAAGTTTTTCTTCAATAAGATCAGACATTACATCAAAAAAGCACTGCTGGCGAAGTTTTTTATCGGCTATTTTTTCACAGTTTGAGACAGATGGGTATTCGTCTACTTCTTTCCAGTTGATCGATTTCAATTCTTTTTGAAGTAATTCTTTTTCAGACGGAACCTGCTTCTCAAAATATTGACAAGAATTAAAGATAATACAGATGAAAAAAAGTGAAAACGGCCTCAAGATTTTAATGTTGAATGAATAAACAAAAATACAATTATTTTTTTTAGAGATTCTTTCAATTACGCGGAATCTTCATATTTTAAAGGTACAATTTTAAAGTTTGTATAGCAAAAAATAAAGTAGTAATTTGTAAGAACAAATTTATCAAAACTATATGGATTTACTTTTAGTTACACTAGGTTTTATATGCATGATTGTTGGCATTTTTGGCAGTTTTCTTCCTGTTTTGCCTGGGTTGTCAAGCTGCTGGGTGGGTTTGCTTTTGCTATATCTAACCAAAGCAGTAGAAAATAATTATTGGGTTTTAGGAATAACTTTTGTTTTAATGGTAATCATAACAATATTAGATTACGTAATCCCATCGCAGGGGACAAAAAAGTTCGGCGGAAGTTCGTATGGGATATGGGGGACAAATATTGGTTTAATTATCGGAATTTTGGCACCAATTCCTTTTGGAGTTATCATCGGACCTTTTTTGGGAGCACTTGTCGGAGAATTGTTATACGACTCACAAAATCATAAACGGGCACTAAAAGCGGCAACAGGTTCCTTGCTTGGGTTCCTTGCTTCGAGCTTTATTAATTTTATGTTTTGTGTAGTCTATTTGGGCATTTTTTTGAGCGTAATGTGGAAATATCGAAACATTTTGTTTTAATTATATAACATTTTTCTAGCTTCTGCGTTGCCTTTTATAAAAACATCAAAATTTTCTTAACTTTTTTATCTTTTGTGTTTGAGTTCTAAAGGGTTGTGTTTACAGGTGTTTACGCATTTTTTATGTTAACATGAGGTTATTATCTATGTAAATTTTTAACTTATTTTTTGGAAATGTTAATTTATTTTATATTTTTATCACAATAAACGATAAAAAGCCTCACTTTATCGGTTATTTTGAACAAATTTAAATAATGTTTCTTTAATAAGTTAACGCGTATGACCCCAAACCTACAAATTGAACTTAGACGTTTTATTTCATCTAATGTTGTCTCCAAGTTGAACAAGTTTTATTTTGAAAATGATGCCCTTTTAATAAAAGGAATTGATGTCTCGATCGGTACAATTTTAATGGGACTCTACAACAAAGCCGAAGAATCTGATTTTTATTCTGAAATAGCCTCGATGATAAAAGAAGATTCAACTTTTTACCAAGAAATTGACTTTAACGCAGGTAGAATTTTATCAGTTGATGATTGTTACCGTTTAGAAGGAAATTCATTACTTAAAGAATTGTTCTCGAATAAAAAAGGAAGAATTTCAGAAATGGTTTCAAACGAAGTCGGTATTAAAAGCGAAACAGCCAGAGAAATACTTAACTTTTCAGCACTGCTTGTAGTTTCCTACTTAAGAAATAATCTTCAATTACTAGAAAGTTTAAAATTACTTCTCGAAGACCAAAAAAGAGACATTTTAAACAGTATTCCTCCTGGAATCAAAATCATACTCGGTTTTTCATCTTACGAAACAGTAGAAGATAAAAACCAATCTATCGGAAGATCAATTTTTACCCTTTTCGGACATAATTTCTTTAGTTTCTAAAATAAAAAAATCCCATTTTCAAAGAAAACAGGATTCATTATAACAAAATTTGAAAAACTATTTAGCGTTTTTCAAATTGATGATCTCTTGGTCAGTCAAAAAGCGCCAGTTTCCTCTAGGAAGATTCTTTTTGGTCAAACCAGCAAATGCAACACGATCAATTCGTAAAACATTATATTCAAAAGACTCAAAAATAGAACGCACCACTTTTACATTCGAAGTACGAAGTTTAAGTCCGATTTCGCTTTTGGGCTCATTATCAATATAGCTAATTTCCTCAACAAAAACGCGGTGTCCGTCAAGAACCAAACCTTTGCTGATTTTTTCAAGATCCTCAAACTTTAAGTTTTTGTCTAAAGAAACCTGATAAATTTTAGACGATTTCTGATTTGGTAAAGTAAACTTACGGATCATATCTGTATCGTTTGTAAATACCAATAAACCAGTCGTATTTTTATCCATTCTTCCGATTGGGGCAATTTTTGCATTTGTAGAACCGCGAACAAGTTCTAGAACGTTACGATATTCCTGACCCTCGTCAAGAGCTGTTGTAAAGTTTTTAGGCTTATTTAATAAAATATATTCTTTCTTTTCAGGAGTCAAAGTAACACCGTCAAAGTTTACTACATCATTCAATTTTACCAAATATCCCATTTCAGTTACTGGAACACCGTTTACTTTAACGTTTCCAGACTGAATATAAATGTCAGCATCACGACGCGAACAAATACCAGAGTTCGAGATGTATTTGTTTAAACGAATTTCATCTGAAGCCTTTTGTCTTTTCGGAGCCTGATTTTGTTTTTTTACTTTTTCTTCCGCAGCAGCATTAGCGGCTTTAACCTCCGGTTTCACTTTTTTCGGCCCTTGCGCACGTTTCGCCATAGGAGGTTTTGGCTTACTAGAGTTTGATCTTGAGCTGTTTGGTCTAGATCCGCCTCTTTTATTATTGCCTTCCTTGTTGTTCATAAAATCATTAATTTTTGCAAAGATAGTTTTTTCCTGCTAATAAATCTTAAGTTCAATGTTCTTAGATTAATAGCAATAAATTTTAAGAAGTAAGGAGCATCACAATTGGCTTTTTTTCAGGCATTATTTCCCGCTTTCCGTTCCAATTTTTTATTTTTTAAAGAAAAAAATAAAAAGATTTCCACTTCAATCGGGGCTAGATTTCAAACAATTGGCTTCTTTTAAATATTTTGGAATAAGTTATTGCACAAAGGTTCACAAAGTTTACACAAAGCAACCCCAGAAAATCTTCGTGAATCTCTGCGAAACTCTTGGTGTATCTCAGTGGAATAAAAAAATTAATAATTAGAAATCAATTCACGCCCATGCCATAAAACGCTCGGATTGATCAAAACAATGCAGAAAACACCCGAAACGATTAAGAATTTCAAAACATTATGAAGCATTAAAAACTGCTCCTTAGAATTCGATTTCCATAAATAAATCAAGAAAAAAAGCAAAACCCCAAAGCAGGCATAAAAGTAAATATCCATATAACCCACATCGTAAATATTTATTAAAACATAAACAGGTAAAATGGTTAAAATCGTTAAAGCAGTAATAACTTGTTTAGAGATTTTTTCACCATACAAAACAGGAATTGTTCTATAATCCGTTACCAAATCACCTTTCAAGTTTTCCAAATCTTTAATCATTTCTCGAATCAGCAAAAGTAAAAACAAGAAAACTGCATGTGCCGAAATTACCACAAAATGACTCATATGATTTTCAATTTCTTCAAACGAAATTTTATTGTAGAAATACAGTAATATGGCAAAAAACGGAGTAACAGCCAGCAGTGCAGACATTAAATTCCCGATAATTGGATATTTTTTTATTTTATGAGAATAAAACCAAATCAGGAAAATATAACCCGAGAAGAACAAAAATGCTCTCCAAGAAACAATAAAAGCCATTAAAACAGCAAGAAAATTCAAAGAAAAATAAACCGATAATTTAGTTTTTTGACTCACTAATCTGTCCAGCATTGATTTGTTGGGACGATTAATTAAATCTTTCTGGCTGTCGTAAAAATTATTGATAATATAACCCGAAGCAATCGTAATCGCCGAAGCAAAAACAATTAGAAATAAATGGAAATCAAGAAGAATATCCAGCGCCCTAATTTCTGGTGCCAAAATAAAAATAGCCGATAAATATTGCGCTAAAACTATAATTGGAATATTGTAACCCCTTACTACAGAAAACAGACTAACAATTTTCATTACTAAAAGTTTGTGCTGTCTGCTTAACATATAAAATAGTTTGTAAAGGTTTAGATAAGGGAAGTTAAAGGATATTTTTGATTATAAAAATTTACAGTTTGTTTTTTAACAATTCTTTAGAGCCATAGCCTAATTTTCTG
>Ga0182006_1000674_pt1 | contig 23974 bp, 19 predicted proteins | sample Sormic07211104_1_FD_123022 | JGI IMG/M metagenome (GOLD analysis project Ga0182006, IMG submission 123022) | Rhizosphere microbial communities from Sorghum bicolor, Mead, Nebraska, USA - 072115-104_1 MetaG | ecosystem: Host-associated > Plants > Roots > Rhizosphere | place: USA: Nebraska...
CGAGGAGCGCCGGGCGAAAAGGCCCGTCAGGGGGCCGGCCTGGACGGCCGGCCGTTTTCGCTGAGGCAGGAGCCGAATCGAAAACCCCGCCCGGCGCGACGGGCGCGACGGGGCGTCAGCCATAAGACATGGCCGCGCAGCGGCTTCCTTTCCCGAGCGACGGTGTAACCGGAGCGACGAGGGTGGCGGCCGACGGCTCTGCCCCACACACACCAATGCGAGGGCGAAGCCGAGCCGTGCGTGAAACTGGCCCGCTGCCGCGGGATCGCCGACAAAGTCGGCTCCCACAAAAGTCGGCTCCCACCAGGTTTTCGCTTGCCGGCAGGTCAGTAGTCCTAATCCGGCGGAGTCAGTGGTTCTTATAGCGCGAGCACGTCGCCGAGCAATGCCTGGGCCGTGATCTCCGGCCCCGCTCCCGGTCCCTGGATGACCAGCGGCGTGGCGTGGTAACGGGTGGTCGTCAGCGCGAACTGGTTGTCGGTGCCCGACAGCCGCGAGGCCGGATGATCGTGGCCCACCTCGACCAATCCGACACGCGCACGGCCTCGCTGGTTGAGCCGCGCCAGGTAGCGCAGCACCTTGCCGTTCGCCTTTGCTTGCGCGTGACGCTCGCGCAGCGGCTCGTCCAGCTCTTCCAGCCGCTCCAGGAATACCTTCGTATCCACGCCGCGCAGCGACTCGGGCACGAGGCTTTCGACCTCCACCTCATCGCTGCCGAGGGCGAAGCCCGCGTTGCGCGCGATGATCAGCAGCTTGCGCGCCACGTCTTCGCCGGAGAGGTCCGAGCGCGGATCGGGCTCGGTGAAGCCGAGCCGCCGCGCATCGCGCAGGAGGGATGAGAACGGGCGGCTGCCGTCGTACTGGTTGAACAACCACGATAGCGAGCCTGAGAAGACGCCTTCGAGGGTGAGCAGGCTGTCGCCACATTGGCGTAGCCGGCGCAGGGTCGAAAGCACGGGCAATCCCGCGCCGACCGTGGCGGCGTCACCGTATACGGCGCCTCCCGCCGTCGCGCTTTGCAGCGCGCGCCAGCCTGACAGGTGTCCACCCGCCAGGGCCTTGTTCGCGGTCACGACGTGGTAACCGGCGGCGAGCCACTCCGCGTGGCGGCTCGCTTCGATGGCGCAGGCCGTGGCGTCGACAACGACCTTCCGCGTCGCACCGGCCGCATCGAGCGCGGCCAGCAAGGGCAGGTTGTCCCGGCCTTCGCGCACCTTGGCCAGACGCTCGGCCACCTCGCCGGGCGTGACGCCATCGGCCAGCACGTGCTGGCGCCGGGAGTTCGCCGCCCCCACCAGGCGCAGCGAACGCGCCGCGGGCGTACCGAGCAAGGTCAGCAAGGCGCGTCCGACCACGCCGGTCCCCAGAAGCACGATGGCGGTGCGTGGTGCGGCCCCGGCCAGCGGGGCGATCGCCACCGCGCTCATGCGCCGACCTTGCGTTTCGAAGTCACCGAGGCCACCGCGGCGGCACGAGCCAGGCCGGCTTCGATGTCGGCGATGAGGTCGTCGCCATCCTCGATGCCGATCGACAGGCGCAACAGGCTATCGGAGATACCGGCGACGCGGCGCGCTTCCGGTGCCATGGAAGCATGCGTCATGGTGGCGGGGTGCGCCACCAGGCTTTCCACGCCGCCGAGGGATTCGGCCAGCGAAAAGAAACGCAAGCCGTCGACGAAGGCCTCGATGGCATCGGTGCCACCGTCCAGTTCGAAGCTCAGCATCGCGCCGAAGCCACCTTGCTGACGCTGCGCCAGCGCATGGCCCGGATGCGAGGCCAGACCGGGGTAATACACCCGCTGCACGGCCTCGTGGGTATCGAGGCATGCGGCGACGCGATGCGCGTTCTCCTCGTGCGCGCGCAGGCGCACGGCCAGCGTGCGTACGCCACGCAAGGTCAAGTAGCTGTCGAACGGCGAACCGGTGAGGCCGTTGCAGTTGCCCCACCACTTCAACTGTTCCGCGACGGCCTGGTCCGCGGCGATCACCGCGCCACCGACGACATCGCTATGACCATTGATGTACTTCGTGGTGGAGTGCACGACGAGGTCGGCGCCGAGCTTCAGCGGCTGCTGCAAGGCGGGCGAGAGGAAGGTGTTGTCGACCACCACGAGCGCACCTACCGCATGCGCGGCCTGTGCGACATGGCGAACGTCGGTGATCCGCAACAGGGGGTTCGAAGGTGTCTCGATCCAGACCAGGGAAGGCTTCGCGGCGAGGCCCTCGGCAAGGGCGGACGGATCGGTGAAGTCGACGAAGCGCACGCTGAAGCGGCCTTTCTTCGCCCATGCGTCGAGCAGGCGCCAGGTACCGCCGTAGCAGTCGTGCGCGGCGAGCACCAGCGATCCAGCGGGAACCAGTTCGAGCGCGAGCGCCACCGCCGACATGCCGCTACCGGTGACGACGGCGCCGGCACCCTCTTCCAGCTCGGTGAGTGCGTCCGCGAGCAGGTCGCGGGTGGGATTGCCACTGCGCGAATAGTCATAGGCGCGCTTGCGGCCGAAACCGTCGAACGAATAATTCGTGGACAGGTGCAGCGGCGGTACCACCGCGCCGTGCTGTGTATCGGATTCGATGCCGGCGCGCACGGCGCGGGTACAAAGACGGGAATCGGTCATGGCTTAGCGGTCTCCGCGACAGTCGTTGAGTGCGTGACGCAGCACGGGAGCGAGCTGCACGGTTTCTTTCAGGAAGGCGTCGTGGCCGTAGGGCGAATCCACGACCTCCAGGGTGGCGGTGCCGCCGAGGCGGCGCTGCAATTCGCACAGGTCGGCCAGCGGAACGAGACGATCCGACGGGAAGCCCACGAGCGTGGTTGGCGTGGAAACGCATTCGGGCGAGATGTCGTGCAAGTCGATCGACTCGGAAAGCGCGAGGAAGCGCTCCGCTTCGAACCGTTCGACGAAACGCCGGCCGGCATGCTCCAGATAGTCTTCCACCGGAAAATGAAAACGGCCGTCGCGCAACTCGGGGCCTGCGGCGAAGCGGCGCGAAAACTCCTCGCTGCCGCGATAGGTGGTCATCGCCAGCTGCCGTGCCAGCGCCAGCGCCTCGTCGGTACGGCCCGAGGCGATGCCCAGCCGCACGATGCCACGCTGCACCGAACGCTGCGCGGTCGCCAACGGATGCGGGCGGTGCGCGCCGGCGAGCAGCACCAGAGATTTCAACTTTTCCGGATACAGGGCCGCGAAGGCCAGGCCGGTCATCGCGCCGTAGGACGAACCGACGAAGGCGTGCACGCGACCGATGCCGAGTTCGTCGACGAGCGCGGCCAGCGCCGAGGCCTGGTCTTCACTGGAGACCGAGGCGACGTTGCCCAGGTCCTCCGGCACCAGCCAGTCGATCGAGAGTACGCGGCATGCCGCGAGATCGATAGCGGCTCCCTGCCCCACCAACTCCTGCCACCAGCCAGCGGCACGTTCGCGGCCGGCGCAGACATCGCGATCGGCCGAGATGCCACCCTGCACGATCACCGTCGGTGCATGCGGCGCACCGCACCAGAGGTAGCGCACGTCCACCGCGACCGTGTCGCTGCCGTACTTCGGCGTGAAAGATACGCGGCGGGTACCGCGCTGTTCGGTGAGGTCGGCCGCGCAACGCGGCGCGGCGGGGGCGGCCGCTTCGGGGAGGGAGATCACTTTGAGGGGCTCAGCTGACATGTCCGGGTTCCTGCGTTCGGGATCGAGCCCTGCGGATACCGTGTACGGACTGTCGGCGTGGCGGGTACGCAAGAGCGCGCCCGAAACGGACATCCCATCTATCGGCTGACGTGAAACACGCCCCGCAGGAGTTGGCACCGTCGCGGAAATCCGCAGGTTGCCCCGGCTTCAAAGGGCCTGTCCCTCAGCCGGTCTCGATGAGTGGAACCGACGATACGCCTCGATATGGTGGGTGTCAACAGCCGTTTAGACGTCCAGATGTCCATACTTCCATTTCTTGCGAACAGGCCCGGCGGGAGCCGAGAGGGCCTGGTGGGAGCCGACCCTGTCGGCGATGGGTGCTTGCCGAGGCCTGGCCCGCTGCCGCGGGATCGCCGACAAGGTCGGCTCCCACCAGGTTCTCGGCTCCCACCAGGTTCTCGGCTCCCGCAAGGTCGGTCCTCACAAGGTCGGTTCTCACAAAGATTGATTCCCACGAGGGCCGGCTCCCTACCAGGGCGCGCCTTAAAAGCGGCTTGCGGGTGGGCGGGTTAACATCCGGGCATGACCATGCATGCCTCCTTCGCCGCCGCCATCGGCCAGACGCCGCTCCTCCGCCTGCGCCATGCATCGGAGGCCACCGGTTGCGAGATCCTGGCAAAGGCCGAGTTCCTGAACCCGGGTGGCTCCGTGAAGGACCGCACCGCCCTGGGCCTGCTCGATGACGCCGAGCGGCGCGGCCTCGTCCGGCCAGGATGCGTCCTGGTGGAGGGCACGGCCGGCAATACCGGCATCGGTCTGGCCCTTCTCGGCGCCAGCCGCGGCTACGCCACGCTGATCGTCATGCCCGAGACCCAGAGCCGGGAGAAGATCGACGCCCTGCGCGTCACCGGCGCCGAAGTACGACTGGTTCCCGCCGCCCCTTTCAAGGACCCCGGGCATTACGTGCATGTCGCCCGGGCCCTGGCCGAGAAGATGAACGAGCAGGCGCCGGGGAGCGCGTGGTTCGCCAACCAGTTCGACAACACGGCCAACCGCGACTGGCATGAAGCCCATACGGGGCCCGAGATCTGGGAACAGACCGGCGGCAAGGTGGACGGCTTCGTCTGTGCCGCGGGCACGGGTGGCACCCTGGCCGGCGTGGGTCGCGCCCTGAAGGCCCGGCGGCCGGATATCCGCATCGCCCTGGCCGATCCCGGCGGTTCGGCGCTGGCGGCTTTCGTCAACACCGGCGAACTGATCGCCGAAGGCGCCTCGATCAGCGAGGGCATCGGCAGCAGCCGGATCACGGCCAACTTCGCCGACGCCCCGGTCGACCTGGCCTGGACGATCCCGGACACGGAGTCGGTCCCGGTCCTGCACGACCTGCTCCAGCGCGAGGGTTACTGCGTGGGCGGCTCCAGCGGCGTCAACGTGGCCGGGGCGATCCGCCTGGCCCGGGAACTCGGCCCGGGCCACACCATCGTCACCGTGCTCTGCGACGGGGGCATGCGCTACCAGGCCAAGCTGTTCAACCCGTCCTTCCTGCGCGGCAAGGGCATCCCGGTGCCGGAATGGCTGGACCGGGCGTTCCCCTAGCCGGCGGCTCCCCCAACCTTCCCTGATAGAATAGGGGGTTAGCCAGATCAGCGACCCGAGAACGATGTCCTCACACCTCACCGAAACCCGCCGTCGGCGCAGCTTCGCCATCGTCAGCCATCCCGACGCCGGCAAGACCACGTTGACCGAAAAGCTCCTCCTGTTCGGTGGCGCCATCCAGATGGCCGGTTCGGTGAAGAGCCGCAAGGCCGCGCGCCACGCCACATCCGACTGGATGGCGCTGGAAAAGGAGCGCGGCATCTCGGTCACCTCGTCGGTGATGCAGTTCCCGTACAACGACGCCATCGTCAATCTGCTCGACACCCCGGGCCATGCGGACTTCTCCGAAGACACCTACCGCGTGCTCACGGCGGTCGACTCGGCGCTGATGGTCATCGACTGCGCCAAGGGCGTCGAGGAACGCACGATCAAGCTGATGGAGGTCTGCCGGCTGCGCGATACGCCGATCATGACCTTCATCAACAAGCTCGACCGCGAAGGCCGTTCGCCGATCGAGCTGCTCGACGAGGTCGAATCGGTGCTCGGCATCGCCTGCGCGCCGCTCACCTGGCCCATCGGCATGGGTTCACGCCTGAAAGGCGTCTACCACGTACTGCTGGACGAAGTGCATGTCTTCGAGCCGGGCAAGAACTTCACCCGCCAGGATTCCACCATCTTCAAGGGCCTCGATCATCCGGACCTCGCCGCCCGCATCGGCCAGGCCGCGCTGGACGAACTGCGCGACGAACTCGAGCTCGTGCTGGGCGCGTCCAATCCGTTCGACATCGACGCCTACCTCGCCGGCAAGCAGACCCCGGTGTTCTTCGGCTCCGCCGTGAACAACTTCGGCGTGCAGTTGCTGCTCGACTTCTTCGTCGAACATGCGCCGTCGCCGCGATCGCGTGAAACCCTCACGCGCGAGGTGGAACCCGAGGAAGAAAAACTCACGGGCTTCGTGTTCAAGATCCAGGCGAACATGGACCCGGCGCACCGCGACCGTGTCGCGTTCATGCGCGTCTGCTCGGGCACCTACACCGCCGGGATGAAGATGCAGCAGACGCGCACCGGCAAGGAAGTGCGCATCGCCAATGCGCTCACGTTCATGGCTTCCGACCGCGAGATCGTCGAGCGCGCCTTCCCCGGCGATGTCATCGGCCTGCACAACCACGGCACGATCACCATCGGCGACACCTTCACCGAAGGCGAGCCGCTGTCGTTCACCGGCATTCCCAACTTCGCCCCGGAACTGTTCCGTCGCGCGCGCTTGCGCGATCCGATGAAGATGAAAGCGCTTCAAAAAGGACTCGCCCAGCTCTCGGAAGAAGGCGCCACGCAGTTCTTCCGTCCGCTGATGTCGAACGACCTCATCCTCGGCGCGGTGGGCGTGCTGCAGTTCGACGTCGTGGCCTATCGCCTGAAAGACGAATACAACGTCGACGCGACGTTCGAACAGGTCGGTGTCGCCACGGCGCGCTGGATACATTGCGACGATGCCAAGAAGCTCGAGGAATTCCGCGAGAAGAACGCCGGCAACCTCGCCATCGACGGCGCGGGCGAACTGGTTTACCTCGCACCCACCCGCGTCAACCTGCAACTTGCGCAGGAACGCTGGCCGGCGGTGCGCTTCTCGGGCACGCGCGAGCACGCGTCCGCGGTCGAAGTCTGAGTTCGCCTCCCGGCGAACCCGACGGTCAAACGGGAGACGGGCTGAGGAACCGGTGGATCGCCTGCACGACCACCGAGCCCTCGCCCACGCTGGACGCCACGCGCTTGATCGAACCCGAGCGCACGTCACCCACCGCGAACACGCCACGCAAGGTCGTCGCGAACGGTGAAGGCGTGGCGTAGCCGTCGGCGTCGCGTCCGGTCAGCACGAAGCCCTTGCGGTCGAGGTCGAGGCATCCGTCGAGCCAAGCCGTGTTCGGTTCGGCACCGATCATCACGAACAGGCTACCCGCCTTGATCCGCGTCTGCGTCCCGTCGATACATTTCCAGCCCACTTCCCGCAGATAGGCATCGCCGTCGAGGTGGTCGATCTGGCAGCGGGTATGCAGGGTGACCCGCGGCGATTGCGCGATGCGCTGCACGAGGTAGTCCGACATGGTGGCGGCGAGACCGTCGCCACGCACGAGGATATGCACGTGGGCCACCGTGCGCGCCAGGAACACCGCCGCCTGGCCGGCGCTATTGCCGCCGCCGACCACCACCACGTCCTCGCCTGCGCAGAGCGTGGCTTCCATCGCCGTGGCGGCGTAATGGATACCCTGGCCTTCGAACCGTTCGTAGTCCACGTGGTCGAGCTTGCGATAGCGCGCACCGGTGGCGACGACGACCGCACGGGCGGCCACCGATGTGCCGTCGTCCAGCAAGAGGCGGTAGGGGTGCCTGGAACAATCCATGCCTTGTACGGAGCGCGCTATCGCCATGTGCGCGCCGAACTTCATCGCCTGCACCTGCGCACGACCGGCCAGCGCCTGGCCCGAGATGCCGGTGGGAAAGCCGAGGTAGTTTTCGATCTTCGAGCTGGTACCAGCCTGCCCGCCTGGTGCGAGCGCCTCGAGCACCAGGGTATCCAGCCCTTCGGATGCCGCGTACACCGCCGCGGCCAGGCCGGCCGGGCCCGCGCCGATCACGGCGACGTCGTGCACGTGATCGCTGTCCAACACGATGGTGATGCCCAGTTCATCGGCCAGTTCGGAGGTGGTGGGACAACGCATCACGCGGCGGTCCGGCATGATCACCACGGGGCATTCGGACGGATGCAAGCCGAAGCCATCGATCAGGTGCCGGGCATCTTCATCGATGTCGGTGTCGAGCAAGCGATAGGGATAGCCGTTGCGGATCAGGAAGCTGCGCAGGCGCACGGTATCGGCGGCATGCGCGGAACCGGCAAGGGTCACCCCGCCCTGCCCGCTCTGGATCAGGCCCACGCGGCGCAGGATGAAGGCGCGCATGATGATCTCGCCGATGTCCGGCTCTCCCGAGACCAGCTTGCGGAAGCTCGACGGGTCCACACGGACCAGGCGTGTGTCGGAGCCGGTCCGGCCGTTCACCATGATCTGCCGTTCGCTGAACAGGTCCACCTCGCCGGTGAACTGGTTCGGTCCATGGACCGTGAAGACGTTCGGGTGGCCGTCCTCGCCGATGTCGTAGATCTCGATGCAACCGTCGATCACGAAGAAATAATCGATCCGCCGGTCGCCCCGCCGGAACAGGACCGTGCCCGCCGGGACCACTTCCTCCACCCCGTACTTCACCAGGCGCGCCGCCATCTCTTCGTTGAGATGGGGAAACGTTTGCTCGCGCCGGTTCGTCGGGCTGGAAGGGTCGTTTTCGGAGGGAATGGCCATCGCGTGAATTCCAGGTCCGGGCGTGCCCGCCCATGGCCGCGACCTTAATGGAAGCGGCGTCGCACTATCTTGTATCGGAGCACCATCATGCCTGCGTAGACTGCGTGCGCAAGCCCCTCCATGCGAGATGCCCATGTCAACCGAGCCGACCGTCGTGACCCGCCCCGCCTTGCCCTTGCGCTTGCTCCGCTCTCCCTTGGGGCGGATCGTGGCCTTCGCCGTGACGGCCTTCCTCATCGGCATGGTCCTTGGCCGGATCTACGATGGCCTCTGCCTGCCCAAGGGCGCCATCCCTTTTCGCGACGTCACGCCGCTGATCGAGCTCTTCAGGCTGGCACCGGTGGTGCTGGCCTACTGGCTGCTGGTCCGGACCATCGAGAATCGCCGGGTCGACGAGCTCGCGCCACGCAAGGCCGTGCCTCACGTGCTCCTCGGCATCGCCGGTGGCGCCGTGCTCTTTTCGCTCGTCGTGGGCGCCCTGTGGGCCCTGGGGGCTTTCGTGGTCGATGGGGTGAACCATGACGTGCCCTGGCTGGGCCCGATCCTGGTCCTCGGCGTCGGCGCGGGAGTCGGCGAGGAAATCGTCAGCCGCGGCGTGATCTTCCGCATCGTGGAGGAAGGCCTCGGCACGTGGGCCGCCTTGCTGCTTTCGGCTGCGGTGTTCGGCGGCCTGCATGCGTGGAACCCCAATGCGACCGCCTGGAGCGCGCTCGCCATCGCCATCGAAGCCGGGCTGCTCTTCGGCCTGCTGTATCACGTGACCCGCTCGCTGTGGATCTGCATGGGTGCGCATGCGGCCTGGAACGTGGCGCAGGGACCCGTCTACGGCATCCCCGTGTCCGGCTTCGAACAGCATGGCCTCCTCGCCTCGCACGTGCGCGGCCCCGACTGGCTCACCGGCGGGGCGTTCGGCGCCGAAGCGTCGGTGGTGGCGCTGGGCCTGTGCTCGGTCGCCACGGCGGCCTGCCTGGCGATCGCCGTGCGTCGTGGCACACTGGTTCCACCACCATGGCGCCGGAACCGTGCGCAAGCCGCCTGAGCCATTTCGATAATGTGATGAACCGGGGCGAGCCGCCCCTATCCTCCTCCCTGGGTCGTCCCATGCCTTCGACTGAAAAGAAATACTCCTGGCTGGCCAACCAGCCCCTCCAGCGCAAGATCGTGCTCGCCATCGGCATGCTGCTGATCCTCTTCGTGGCGGTCGGAGTCAGCAACCTGGCATCGCTCGGCCGGGAAGACGACTCACGGGAGTGGTCTTCGCATACGTACCTGGTGCTGCTCACGCTGGCCGAGGTGAGCGACGACGCGCAGACCCGGCAGGCCGGCGCGCGCGGCTACATGCTCAGCCAATCGGAGGATGAATACGCCGATTTCGAGGCCGCCGATCGAGAACTCGATCGCGACATGGCGAGCCTGCGCCAGCAAACCGCGGACAACCCTTTGCAACAGTCCCGCATCGACCGCCTGCAGGAGATGCTCGACCGGTGGAAAAGGGAGGTGCTGAGCATCGGTCTGGAACCCATGCGGGCCATCGGGGACGCCGCCACACCGGAAGGCATCGCCGCTCGCGAAGCCATCCGCCGGGGCTATTTCGTGCAGCGCACGGTGTTGATGGACGATATCCGCAAGCACATGCACGAGATGGCGGACACCGAGCGCGCACTGCTGGCCAAGCGAAACGCCGCCCTCGACGCCGAAATCAAGACGATCCGTTACGTCGACATCGCCTCGCTCGTCCTTTGCGCGATCATCGGCGGCCTGGTGATCGCCATGACGTTCCGGCTCATCACGCGGCCGATCGTACGCATGACCGGCTTGATGACACGCCTGGCCAGCCACGACCATTCGATCGAGGTGCGCCAACTCGAGCGCAAGGACGAAATCGGCGAGATCGCCCGTGCCCTCCAGGTCTTCAAGGAAATGGCCATCGAGACAGCCGGGCAGACCTGGCTGAAATCGACCGCCACGAGCATCTCCAACCGGCTGCAGGCGACCACCTCCTACCGTGAATTCGCCGATACGCTGCTCTCCGAACTGGTGCCGAACCTGAAGGCCGGCCTGGGCGTGTTCTATGTCTTCCGCGAGGAAACCGGCCGGCTCGAGTTGCTCGGCAGCTACGGCTACAAGCAGCGCCGCCACCTCACCGTCGACTATGCCCTCGGCGAGGGACTGGTCGGGCAGGCAGCCACCGAACGGCGGACGATCGTCCTCCAGGATGTCCCCGACGATTACACGCGCATCCATTCGGGCAGCGGGGAAGCGCCGCCACGCAGCGTCGTCGTGGTGCCGGTGCTCCTTCGCGACGCCCTGCTCGGCGTCATCGAGATCGCCAGCTTCGCCCATCTCACCGACGTGCAGGAGCGACTGCTCGACGAGTTGACGCCCATCGTCGCCCTGTCGCTGGAGAACCTCGCCCGCGCCCTGCGCACCCGGGCGCTGCTCGAACAGACGCAAAGCCAGGCCGACGAGCTGCGGGCTTCCGAGGAAGCGTTGCGCAGCCAGCAGGAGGACCTGCGCAGCACCAACGAAGAGCTGAAAGCCAAGACGGCCGAGTTGCAGGAGCAGTCGCAGCGCCTGGTCGCATCGGAAGAGGAACTCCGTGTGCAGACCGAGGAATTACACGCCTCGAACGAGGAGTTGCGCGAAAAGAGCATCACGCTGAACCAGCAGAAGGACGCACTCGAAGCGCTTCAGCGCGAGACCCAGGAAAAGGCCGAGGAACTGGCGCGCGCGAGCCAGTACAAATCCGAATTCCTCGCCAACATGTCGCACGAACTGCGCACGCCGTTGAACAGCCTGCTGATCCTTTCGCGCAGCCTGGCCGACAACGACGAAGAGAACCTCAACGCCGAACAGGTCGAATCCGCCCGGATCATCCACGATGCCGGGTCCAACCTGCTGCGCCTGATCAACGACATCCTCGATCTCTCCAAGGTCGAGGCCGGAAAGATGGAACTGGTGGTGGAGCCACTGCCACTGGCCGACCTCGCACGCACACTGGGGCGCACGTTCCGGCACGTGGCCCAGGAGAAGAAACTCGACTTCGACATCCACCTCGACCCCAGTCTTCCGGCCACGATACGTACCGACGGTGGCAAGCTGGAGCAAGTGGTGAACAACCTGCTCAGCAATGCGTTCAAGTTCACCGCCAGCGGCCGTGTCGGCGTGACGATCTCGCGACCGGCCGCGGATGCCCGCCTGCCGGAAGGGCTGGACCCCGCACGGGCGATCGCCATCGCCGTGACGGATTCGGGTATCGGCATTCCCGCGGACAAGTTCCAGCGCGTCTTCCACGCCTTCGAACAGGTCGACGCCAGCACCAGCCGCCAGTTCGGTGGCACGGGGCTCGGCCTGGCCATTTCGCGGCACATCGCCATGCTGCTCGGCGGCGACATCTCGCTGCGCAGCGCTCCCGGTGAAGGCAGCACCTTCACGATCCATCTGCCCGAGGAAGCGCCGGAAAGCGACGGCCGTCCGGCGCCCGTCCCCCTGCAGCAAGCCGCGGCGGAGGCCACGCTACCGCTTTCGCCCGGCCTGCTCGCCGAGACGATCGAAGACGACCGCGATTCATTGAATCCCGGCGACACCACCATCCTCATCGTCGAGGACGACCCGGCCTTCGCACGCATCCTGGCGGCGATGATCCACCGCAAGGGCCATCGGGTGCTCGCCGCGGCCGACGGCGAATCGGGGCTCGCCCTGGCGAAGCGCTATCGCCCGACCGGCATCCTGCTCGACGTGATGTTGCCGGGCATGGACGGCTGGACGGTGATCGAACGGCTGAAAGCCGAAGCCGCCACGCGGCACATACCCGTGCATTTCATCTCGGCCACGGACGACGCCACGCGCGGCCTGGAGTTGGGCGCCGTGGGATTCCTCACCAAACCCGTCAGCCGGGAATCGATCACGGCGGCCTTCGAACGCCTCCTGCACTTCGCCGAGGGCCGCACGCGTCACCTCCTCGTCGTGGACGACGACGCCAGCGCACGTGCCGCCGTGCGCACGCTGCTCAAGGACGATTCCGTCCTCATCGAGGAAGCGGCCTCCGGTGAGGAAGCGCTCGCCATGACCGCGGAAAAACCGTTCGATTGCATCGTCCTCGATCTCGGATTGCCGCACATGTCCGGCTTCGAATTCCTCGAGCGGCTGTCGCAGGCCGGGCATACGCCACCCGTCGTGGTGTACTCGGGGCGCGACCTCTCGCGCGAAGAGAGCATGCGCATCCGCCAGTACACCGACAGCATCGTCGTCAAGGGCGCCCGCTCGCCGGAGCGTCTGCTCGACGAGGTGAGCCTGTTCCTGCACTCGATCCGCCACGGTGGCGGCGCGCGTGCCGAAGCGTCGGCCACGGTGGACGGCCTGGACGACGGAGACCTGCGCGGCCACCGCCTCCTCCTTGTCGACGACGACATGCGCAACCTGTTCGCGCTGTCCAAGGTGCTGCGTGCGAAAGGCGTGGACGTGGTGATGGCCCAGGATGGACGGAAGGCCCTCGACACACTCGACAAGGACCCCGAAATCGAGCTCGTGCTGATGGACATCATGATGCCGGTGATGGATGGATACGAGACCATGCGGTCCATCAGGGCGAAGCCGGCGCTGGCACAGGTGCCGATCATCGCACTCACCGCGAAGGCCATGCGCGGCGATCGCGAGAAGTGCCTCGAAGCAGGTGCCAACGATTACCTGTCCAAGCCGATCGACGTCGACCGCCTGTTGTCGATGATCCGCGTATGGTTGCCGGCGCGGGCCTGACATGGACGTCGAGGACATCGAGATCCAGCTTTTCGTGCGCGCCATGCAGTTGCGCCACGGTTACGACTTCCATGACTACGCACCTGCGTCGCTGAAGCGCCGCATCCAGCAACTCGTGCGCACGCACGACGCCGGCACGATCAGCGAGCTCACCACGCGCTTGTTGCACGACCCGAATTTCGTGCGCAAGGTGATCGAAGGCCTGTCGGTACCGGTGTCGGAGATGTTCCGCGACCCATCGGTTTTCCGCGCCCTGCGCGACAAGGTATTCCCGGTGCTGGCTTCCTATGCGGAGATCAATATCTGGCAGGCCGGCTGCGCGCACGGCCAGGAAGTGTATTCACTGGCGATCATGCTGGAGGAAGCCGGCCTCTACGACCGCACCCGGATCTACGCCACCGACTTCAACGACGCCGCGCTCGCGGCGGCGGCCGAAGGTATCTATGCGGCGCGCGAGGCGCGGGACTGGTCACGCAATTACCTGGAAGCCGGCGGCAGGCACTCCTTCAGCGACTACTACAGCGCGCGTTACGAGTTCATCAAGCTCGACCGGCGCCTGCGCCGTAATGTCACCTTCGTCAACCACAACCTCGTCACGGACAAGGTGTTCTGCGAAGCGCACCTGATCCTCTGCCGGAACGTGCTGATCTATTTCAGCAACGCCTTGCAGGATCGTACGCTCGGCCTGTTCAGGGACAGCCTCGTCCGCGGCGGATTCCTCTGCCTCGGCACCCGCGAGAACATCGATTTCTCCCCGGCGGCGGCGGGATTCGCCGATGTCGACCAGGCCATGCGCATCTACCAGGCGGGTGGACCTGGCGCGAGGCCATTGGCCAGATGAGCACGCACGACGCCGTCGTCATGGGTTGCAGCGCGGGCGGGCTCTCCGCCCTGCAACGCGTGTTACCGGGCCTGGACCGCCACCTCACCGTGCCGGTGGTGCTCTGCTGCCATACCGGCTCGGCCGATGTCTCATTGCTGGTGGAGTTGCTCGCGCGTGTTTGTCCGCTGCCGGTGACCGAAGCGCAAGAACGTGCGCCAGCCGATCCCGGTGTGGTCCACGTGGCGCCCAGCGGCTACCATTTGCTGGTGGAGGATAACTTCCGGTTTTCCCTGAGCGTCGATGCGCGCGTGGCTTATGCGCGGCCGTCGATCGACGTGCTGTTCGAAACCGCGGCGGAAGCGTGGCGCGAGCGATTGGTCGCCGTGTTGATGACCGGGGCGAATTCCGATGGTGCGAACGGGATCGCCGCCGTGCGCCGGGCTGGCGGTTACGCTGTCGTACAAGACCCGGCGACCGCCGAAGCCGATGTGATGCCGCAGGCCGCGCTGGAACTCGCGGGCGCGGATGCCTGCCTGCCACTGGACGCGATCGCCGCGAAGATCAACCAATTGTGCCTGCCATGAATCCGCTCCGTCCGAAAATCCTCGTCGTCGACGACACGCCCGCCAACCTGGTGGCCATGCGCCGCCTTCTCGCCCGAGCGGATGCGGATATCTTCGAGGCCAACAGTGGCAACGAGGCACTCGCGCTCTGCCTGGACCACCAGTTCGCGCTGGTGTTGCTCGATGTGAACATGCCCGAGATGGACGGCTTCGAGGTGGCCCAGTTCATCTCTGAAACCGATCACCTGAGCGAGACGCCGATCATCTTCGTCACGGCCGCCTATGCGGACGACATCAACCGGATCAAGGGATACACATCCGGTGCCATCGACTACATCGCCAAGCCGATCAACGATGTGATCCTGCAGTCGAAGGTCAAGATCTTCCTCGAACTCTATCGCGCACGCGCCTTGCTGCAGCAGGCGCTGGACGAGTTATCACTGCGCAACCGGCAGCTCACCAGCGAGGTGGCCGAGCGCACTCGCATGGAGCAACTGGTACGGCACCAGGCCACCCACGATGCGCTGACCGGGCTGCCGAACCGGGTGCTGTTCCGCGACCGCCTGGAAGCGGCTATCGAAGCGGGCGGCGATGGCGGAGCACCCTTTGCGCTGGCGTATATCGATATCGATGGATTCAAGGGTGTGAACGACGCCCATGGCCACGCCGCGGGCGATGAACTGCTCAAGGCGATCGCCGCGCGGGTCGATGCGCGCACGCGAGGCACCGATACGGTCGCCCGACTCGGTGGCGACGAGTTCGCCGTGCTTCTGCATGACGCCGCCGACGCGGAGGGTGCCCTCGCACGTTGCCAGTCGTTATGCGACACGGTGGGCGAGCCGTACATGCTGCATGTGGGCGACTCGCCTGTTCCCGCCAAGGTAGGCGCCAGCATCGGCGTGACCATGTTCCGGGCGGGCGCGAGCTACGACGACATCGTCGCCGCCGCCGACGGCGCGATGTACGAGGCCAAGCGCGGCGGGAAGAACCGCTGCGTCCTGGGATGACCGGAAGAGCGGGATGGTTGGGGGATGGGGGTAGCCGGGAGATGGGAACACGAGGTCGCCTGCGGCTCCATCGCCGACAAGGTCGGCTCCCACCAAAGCAAGGTTCCAGCATGCGGACACAGGCTCTGGTGGGAGCCGACCTTGTCGGCGATAGGCGCTACAGGGTCGCCAAAAACGCCTCCAGCACCGCCCCACGATAACGCTGCCGATGCAACAACACCGACAGCATCCGCCGCAAGTCGAGAAACGGCGTCGGCAGCACCGCGATCCGCCCTGCCCGCACCGCGTCGCCCACGGCCACCTCGGGCAGGCAAGCGATGCCCAGTCCCGCGATCACCGCCTGTTTGATCGCCTCGGACTGGTCCAGTTCCAACACGATGCTTCCTTCCGGCAGTTCCGCCAGCGCGCGTTCGCTCAACGCGCGCGTCGCTGAGCCACGCTCGCGCAAGACCCAGCGCTCCCCGGCGAAGTCCTCCCGGCGCAACCGCTTCTTGCGCGTCAACGGATGCTCGGGCCGGGCGCACACCACCAGGCGATCCTCCTTCCATGGTCGAACCTCCAGCGCCGGATGCGCTACCGGTCCCTCGACGCAGCCGATATCGAAGTCATGGTCGAGCACCCCTTGGGCGATGCGTGCGGTATTGGCGACACCCAACCGAAGCGACACACCCGGATGCGCCGCCGCGAATACCCCAAGCAGGTCACCAACGAGATAATTGCCCACGGTATTGCTCGCGCCGACGCCGATCTCACCGGCGAGTTCGGCGATCGTGCCTTGCGCGCGCCGACCGAATTCCGCGTGCCGCTCCAGCAATTCGCGCGCGAGCGGCAACAGGTCGCGACCGCGGTCGTTGAGACGCAGCCGACCACGTTCGCGGGCGAAGACCGGCGAGCCGATCTGCCGTTCCAACTCGGCGAGCGCCATGCTCACGGCCGGTTGGCTGAGAAACAGGCGGTCCGCCGCGGCTCGCACACTACCGGCCGTGGCGACGGCCACGAAAACATCGAGTTGGCGCGGGCTGATCGCATGCATAAGCAATACTTATACCTTCGATAAAGTATTTTCAATATGCTTATCGATTGTCGTCGCCGAGAATGGGCTGGTTCCCCCGTCCAGGATGTCCCGTGTCCGCCGTCGCCGCTCCCTCTCTCCCCTCTTCTCGCCTGCCCGGCATAGGCCTGGCCTTCGCCGTGGCCGCCGTCGCGTTCTGCCTGGGACGCGTCATGCCCCTGGTGGGTGGCGCCGTGTTCGGCATCGTGCTCGGAATCCTCGTCCGCCAGTTCGCGCCGCCGTCGGCCCGCTTCCTTCCCGGTATCCGGTTCGCGTCGAAGCAGGTCCTGCAATGGTCCATCATCGCCCTCGGCTTCGGCCTCAGCATCACGCAGGTCGCCCATACCGGCCTGGAGTCGCTATCGGTCACCCTCGCGACCGTCGCCGCCGCCGGCCTCGCGGCGTGGGGGCTTGGCCGCCTCCTTCGCGTGCACGACACCCTCAAGCTGCTGATCGGCGTGGGCACGGCCATCTGTGGTGGCTCGGCCATCGCGGCGATCGTGCCAATCGTGAAACCGGATGAGCACGACACCGCCTTCGCGATCTCGACGATCTTCCTGTTCAATCTCGTCGCCGTACTGCTGTTTCCGGCGCTCGGGCATTGGATGGGGTTGTCCGACCTCGGCTTCGGCCTGTGGGCGGGCACGGCGATCAACGATACGTCGTCCGTCGTCGCCGCCGGCTACAGCTACAGCCACGCCGCGGGCGACTACGCGACGATCGTGAAGCTGACGCGTGCGACCCTGATCATTCCCATCTGCCTGGTCATCGCCCTGGTCGTGGCCTGGCGCGAGAAGCGCGGCGGTGCCACCGGCTTCAGCCTGGCCAGGATCTTCCCGTGGTTCATCCTGTGGTTCCTCGTGGCCTCGGCGATCCGCACGGCGGGCGTGATTCCCGAGGCCGCCTTGCCGGTGATCCATTTCGCCGCCGAGTGCCTGATCATCGTGGCGCTCACGGCCATCGGCCTGTCCGCCGACCTGCGCCGGATGGCGTCGACGGGGCCGCGGCCTATCCTGCTAGGGCTGGGTGTCTGGGCGGCGGTGGCGTTGACCAGCCTGCTTGTGCAGCATCTTATCGGGCGGTGGTAAGAGCATCGCCGACAGGGTCGGCTTCCACCGGGTAGTGCAGGAGCATCGCCGCTGAAGCGGCTCCCACCATGGTCGCCATGTCGTGGCAGCCCGCTACCGTCCTGGGGCATGCAGGCTGTTGTGGGAGCCGCTTCAGCGGCGATGGCCTTCGATCAAGGCCAGCAGCCGCAGGTTCAACGCATGCTGCTGCGCCTGCCACTCGGTGAGCTTGTGACCGTCCGCCTCGACCTGCCCATCCATCGCGCTCAGCCGCCGCTTCCACCACGACTTGTAGCGATACCTCGAGATCTCGCCGGTGATATCGCTGCCGATGAGCCGGCCGCGCACGGCACCGATGATCGCCGCGCCGCCGGCCTCGCTCAGCGTGCCCTGGTCCCAATTCGTCATCGCGACATCGGGAGCGTAGGCATCCTTGTCGATCGACAGGTAGACGGGCTCGCGCTGGGTCCGATGCGAATCGACGAAGGCATCGACCATGGCCTCCGTGCCGTCGAACGAACGAAACGCCGCGCCAAGCCCTAAGCGTGCCGCCCAGGCCACATCCACGCCAGCAGACCAGTAGGTGAGCCGGCCCGCGCGCAACGGCGCCAGGTAGTTTTCCCACGCATGCTTGCGGCCGATATCGCCGGATGTGATGCCCACCACATGCACGTGGCTGACGCGCGGCAACGCGGCCACCCGGCGCACCCACGACCCGCAGTGCACGCCGAACGGAAAGCGCATGTTGTCGGGGTGGTTGTCGATCACCACCACCTGGAAACGCCAATCGCCGGGGACGCGCTGCACCAGCGGCAACGTCAGGTGATGGAAATCGCCGCTGCCGAGGAACACGGTGCCGTGTTCGCGTGGCAGCGTACCGGCGAGCAGCTGGCTGAAGCGGTGAAGCCGGCGCATGGAACAGCCGAAGCGGATCGGCTCCTCCCAATCGCGCAGCGGCAACAGGACACGTCCGGCCAAGGGGCCGACGGAATCGTCCAGGTCAAGAACGACGGGCTGCCGCATCGGGAACCTCCCACTGGCCATCCGGCTCGAAGCGATGCGCGAAGCGGCGCAGTAGCGCGCGCAACAAAGGATTACGCACGAACACCGCATGCCGGGTCAGGTGAAAGCGCGCTCCCAGCGACGCCTTCACGGCAGGATCGCTCCAACCCGCCACGTAGTGGGTCAATCCCCGCGCCAGCGCGTACTCCAGGTTCACGAACCAGCTCACGAAATAGAGGTCGAGTTCGCGTGCCGCCGGATAGGCGAAACCGACGTACTTATCGAGCAACTTGCCTTGATGTTCGTAGCAAAGATTCCACCCCACCAACGCACCATCGGCATGGTAGGACATGACGATCCCGCCCGGATCACGCAGCGCGGCAGCGAAGAAATCGCGCGAGAGCTTGTCGAAGTGGACGTCGCTTTGCGCGTACACGTTCTCGAAGAGCGCGTAATACGCGTCCACGCCGGCATCGCTCGTGAAGGCCTCGCCGGTAGGAGTCACCGACACGGACAGGCGATCGCGCGAGCGGAGCTTCCGGCGCAGGTTCTTCCTTCGCGACGACGACAGGCGACCGAGGTACTCCTCGATCGATGCAAAATCGATCGGCACGTAGGCGAGCGCCTGGCCCTCGACGATCAGGTAGCCACGCGCACGCGCGGCATCGACGAAGCGGTTCGTCCAAGCCCGGTCGGTGACGGCGGTCAGCGGCGAATCGAGGGCGAGATCCTTGACCACCAGCAACGGATGCGCGCGACCCGGCCCACGGGCCAAGGCCTCCGCGACGGCGACGGGATCACTGTCCCTGGCGAACAGGGAATACTCGGAAACAGTGGTTCCGGCGAAGCAGGTGCGAGGGGTCGACAACCGCTTCAGCAGCCGCTGGAAGGGCAAGGCCGCCACGCGTCGCCGCAGGTCGTCGTCGGCGGTGGTCAGCAGGTCGAACGGCGCCACGAAAAGTGGCGCGCCATCCGCCGCACGGACAGGGATGAAACCGTACGGCGGATGACGCTCGAAGTGCCCGAGCAATGCATCCGGCTCGAGCTGGTTCACGAACGCCATGGTTGGCTGCCGGGTATCAGCCGCGCTTGGCCAGCGTGAGGAGCTGGTCGAGCAACGCAATGGCGAGGTCGATTTCGTCGTGGCTGATATCGAGCGACGGTGCGAACGTGATCACGTTCTTGTACCAGCCGCCCACGTCGAGCACGAGACCGATCTTCTTGCCTTCGTGAGTGAGACCGCCGGCCAGGCCGATGTCGACCATGCGGTCGAGCAGCGCCTTGTTCGGCGTGAAGCCGTCGTCCGTGCAGATCTCGGCACGCAGCGCCAGGCCGAGGCCGTCCACGTCGCCGATTTCCTTGTGACGCTTCTGCAGGTCGCGCAGACCGTCGAGGAAATGCTTGCCCTTCTCGGCCACCCGCGTGCCGTAATCGAGTTCGTAGCCCATCTTGATCACTTCGAGACCCAGGGCGGTGCCCAGGGGGTTCGAGTTGAAGGTGGAATGCGTGGAACCGGGCGGGAACACCGTCGGGTTGATCAGCTCCTCGCGAGCCCAGATACCCGACAACGGATTGAGCCCGTTGGTGAGGGCCTTGCCGAACACGAGCACGTCGGGCGTCACGCCGAAATGCTCGATCGACCACAGCTTGCCGGTGCGCCAGAAACCCATCTGGATCTCGTCGACCACCATCAGGATGCCGTACTTGTCGAGCACCTTCTTCAGGTCGATGAAGAAGTTCCTCGGCGGGATGACGTAGCCGCCGGTGCCCTGGATCGGCTCGACGTAGAACGCCGCGTATTCGGCTTCGTTGACCTTCGGGTCCCATACGCCGTTGTATTCGGTTTCGAACAGGCGCTCGAACTGTCGCACGCAGGCATCCGAATACTCCTCCGCCGTCATGCCCTTCGGGCGCCGGAACGGATACGGGAACGGGATGAACATCGCGCGCTCGCCGAAGTGGCCGAAGCGGCGGCGATAGCGGTAGCTGGACGTGATGGCGGAGGCGCCCAGGGTGCGGCCGTGGTAACCGCCCTCGAACGCGAACATCAGGCTCTTGCCACCACGTGCGTTACGCACGAGCTTGAGCGAATCCTCCACCGCCTGCGCACCGCCCACGTTGAAGTGCACGCGGCCGTCGAGGCCGAACTTCTGCTTCGCGTCGACCGCGATGGTCTTCGCCAGTTCGATCTTGCCCTGGTGAAGGTATTGGCTGGCCACCTGCGGCAGCAGGTCGATCTGCGCCTTCAGCGTGTCGTTGAGCCGCTTGTTGCCGTAGCCGAAGTTGACCGCCGAATACCACATCTGCAAGTCGAGGAACGGGATGTTCTCGCTGTCGTAGATGTAGCTGCCTTCGGCGTGGCGGAAGATCTTCGGCGGATCGACGTAATGCACGGTATCGCCGAAGGAGCAGTACTTCGCCTCGTCGGCGAGCAGGGTCGCATCGTCGATGACGAGGGGCGCGTTCTTGGTGAGGATGTTCATGCAGGCAGTTCCTGGGGGTTCGCCGCGGGGAGGGGCATGACGGTTCGCGGAGGCAGGCGTCCGTCGAGAAGATCGGGAAGGAGTTCGAGCGCCTCGTCGAAGCTGGCGATGGGCGCGTACGGGATGCCGGCGGCGCGGCAATGTTCGATCAGGCGATTCTTGGCGAAGACGAAATCGACGCGGTCGGCTGCGCAGAAGTCGGAGGCGCCGTCACCGATCAGCAGGGTCTTGCCGCCGCGCGCCCGCGCCGCGTCGACACGTGCGCACTTGCAGGTACCGCTGCGGCAACCCTGCACGCTGTACGGCGAGGTGAGGTTCCAGTCACGTTCGCCGACTTGCAGCAGGTGGTTGGCGACCGTGGGCAGACGCGGGATGCCGTGGTTGGCCAGGATCGCGTGGATCGCGTGGTCGATACCGTCGCTCACGATCTCCATCGGAATGCCATGCTCGATCGTCGCCCTCACGAAGGCGGCGAAGCCGTGGTCGATGCGCAGGCCACCGAGATGGCGCTGGAGTTCGATGTGGCTCATGTCGAGCAAGGCGACCTGCCCCGCCATGCAGACCGCCGAGCCGATCGTCCCGGCGCGCCAGTCGCGCTCGAGGATTTCCCACCCCGGCCGCCCGTAGCGGTCCAGCAGCGAGTCGATGACGTCCTCGACAGCTATCGTGCCGTCGAAGTCGCAGAGGATGTTCCAGGAGGGGCTGAGCACGTGGATGAGCCGTTGACCAGTTTGCAGCGAAGGCTAGGGCCGCATCCTTTCCAAGCCCTTTCCCCGTGCCGGAAGCCATATGTAAGAATCGATGTGGCATGCTTCGGTGCTCATCCGGCTCCGGTTCCCGCGCATGCGCCGTTCGCGCCTCGTTTTCCCCGTCCTGCTCCTGGTGGCCGCGACCGCCCACGCCGGCGACGACGACACCCCCAGCTATGCCTTCGGCGCCGGCATGCAGCGGATGCCCGCGTGGCAGGGCTCGAAGGACCGGCGCAACCAGTCCCTGCCCTACGTGGACATCGACCTGCCCGGCAAGGGCGAGCTCTCCACCGCCGACGGCCTCACCATCGACCTGATCTCCGGCGAGCACTGGCACGGCGGCGTCTACGGGAACTGGTTATGGGGCCGCACGCATGACGACCTGGGGCGGCTCGGCGGCAAGGTCGCCTCACTGTCGCCACGTTTCCAGGGCGGCGGATACCTGGAATACGCCTTCGACAAGCGCTTCAGCGTGGGAGGGCATGTCGCCCACGACACCAACGGCGCGGGCGCCTATGCGGCGCTGTACGCCGACTATCGGTTGCCGGACGTCTGGTACATCCAGCATTCGATCGAATTGCAGGTGGAAGGCATGAATGGCCGGGCGATGCGGCGCTTCTACGGAGTGACCCCGGACGAGGCATCCGCCCTGGGCACGACGGCATGGCGGCCCGGCGCCGGTTGGCAATCGGCGGACCTGGAATACGACGCCTTCATTCCCACCTCGCGGCAGACCGGCTTCGCCCTGGCCGTTTCGTACGGACGGCTATACGGGAACGCCGCGGCGAGTCCGTTGGTCCGCCAGTTCGGTTCGGCCCGGCAGGTGACGGAAACCCTCGCCTTCGTCTACCACTTCTAGACGGCGGTGTCGGCGTTCAGGTCGTCGCGCTCCTGGGGTGCCGGGACCGCGAACAGCACGCCGATCATCACCAGGTGGGCTGCCGCCGAGAGGAAGGGCGACCACGCCGTCGAGATCACCTGGTAAGGAAGGATGTCGCCGATCAACACATTGGCGAGGTTCCAGCCCCAGTGCAGGCCCACCGCCAGCCACAGCGAGCCGGAACGAACCACGGCCGTGGCATAGGCCAGGCCGAAGCAGAGCAGCATCGTCCACTCCGCGGGACCGGCGCCGAGCCGATGGACGTGGTTGAGCACGTAGAACGCGGCGGACGCGAGTACGAAGATCCATGGCAACCAACGGATGCGCGACGCGCGGAAAAGGAAACCACGCGTGAGGATGTCTTCGGCGACCGAGGGCACGAAGGTCGCGACGAGCGCCCACGGAATCGACGAGAGGAAGGAGACGGCGGCGACCCGTGGCGATTCCGGCGCGAGCGCGGCATACACGTTGAAGACCATGCCGATGCACACGGCCACGTACTTGAGAAGCAGTGCCAGCGCGAGCCCGCCGGCCAGCAGGACGCCGGCCGACCGGCGCCACTCCAGCGCATAGGCATCGTAGCCACGAAAGCCGAGCCAGCGCCCCAGCGGCCAGGCCGCCACGACCACGGCCACCATCAGGGCGGCCTGGACCGTGAAGCTGCCGAGCAACCGCCCGCCGATCCCCTCGGCGGCCTGGTACAGAACGAACAGGATCGCGAAGGCGGTTGCCGCGCGCCAACGATCGCTCTGCGCCATGGAATTCCCTGAAGGTTGCTTGTGCTGCGCGAAGCTTAGGGCCCGAAGGCGTTGCGCGCCATAGGATTTTGATGCTTCAACGGTCGTCGCGGGTCCAGATCGCGCCTTCGGCTTCCTTCACCGGGAAGACCTGTACCGGCTCGTAGGCCGGCGGACAGGTGACCTCGCCGGACCGCAGGTCGAAACGCGCACCGTGCCGCACGCACTCCACTTCGAAGCCGACGACCGGGCCACCGGCCAGTTCGCCGCCATCGTGCGTACAGACGTCCTC
>Ga0182006_1000675_pt1 | contig 23953 bp, 18 predicted proteins | sample Sormic07211104_1_FD_123022 | JGI IMG/M metagenome (GOLD analysis project Ga0182006, IMG submission 123022) | Rhizosphere microbial communities from Sorghum bicolor, Mead, Nebraska, USA - 072115-104_1 MetaG | ecosystem: Host-associated > Plants > Roots > Rhizosphere | place: USA: Nebraska...
CAGGCGGCCATGGAGGCGGCCGACGAGATCGGCCTGGCCGTGATCGCCACCACCTTCACGCTGATCGCGGTGTTCCTGCCCACGGCCTTCATGAGCGGCGTGGCCGGCAAGTTCTTCAAGCAGTTCGGCTGGACGGCCTCGCTGGCGGTGTTCGCGTCACTGGTGGTGGCGCGCGTGCTCACGCCCATGATGGCGGCCTACATCCTGAAGCCGATCGTCGGCGCGGAGAAGGAGCCGGGCTGGCTGCGCTGGTACATGCGCGCGGTGGAATGGAGCACGCACAACCGCTTCAAGACGATGGTGCTGGCCACCCTCTTCTTCTTCGGTTCGCTGGCGATGATCCCGCTGCTCAAGACCGGCTTCATTCCGGCGGACGACAACTCGCAGACGCAGATCTATCTCTCGCTCGCGCCCGGCTCCACGCTGGCGCAGACCACGGCCGCCGCCGAGGAAACCCGCAACCGCGTGATGAAGATCGACCACGTGAAGAGCGTCTACACCACGGTGGCGGGCGGCAGCGCGGGTGGTGACCCGTTCGCGAACTTCGGCACGCCCGAAACGCGCAAGGCCACGCTCACAATCAAGCTCGATCCGCGCGGCGACCGCCCGCGCAAGCAGGTGATCGAGAACCGGATCCGCACCGCGCTCGAAACGCTGCCCGGCGTGCGCAGCACCGTGGGCCTGGGCGGCTCGGGCGAGAAGTACATCCTGGCGCTCACGGGCGAAGACCCGGCGGCGCTGGCCAGCGCCGCCAGCGCAGTCGAGAAAGACCTGCGCACCATTCCCGGCCTGGGCAACATCACCTCCACCGCCAGCCTGATCCGCCCCGAGATCGCCGTGCGCCCCGACTTCGCGCGCGCCGCCGACCTGGGCGTGACCAGTTCGGCCATCGCCGAGACGCTGCGCGTGGCCACCCTGGGCGATTACGACCAGGCGCTGGCCAAGCTCAACCTCGCGCAGCGGCAGGTGCCGATCGTGGTGAAGCTGGAAGACTCGGCACGCAAGGACATCGACCTGCTCGGACGCCTCTCGGTGCCCGGCGCGCGCGGGCCCGTGATGCTGAACCAGGTGGCCTCGCTCACCATGGAAGGCGGCCCGGCCGTGATCGACCGCTACGACCGCTCGCGCAACGTGAACTTCGAGATCGAGCTTTCGGGCGTGGGCCTGGGCGACGCCAAGGCCGCGGTGGAAAAGCTGCCCTCGATCCAGAAGCTGCCGGCCGGTGTGCGCGTGACCGAAGTGGGCGACGCCGAGGTGATGACCGAGCTGTTCGCCAGCTTCGGCCTGGCGATGCTCACCGGCGTGCTGTGCATCTACATCGTGCTGGTGCTGCTGTTCAAGGACTTCCTGCATCCGGTGACGATCCTGTGCGCGCTGCCGCTCGCCTTGGGCGGCGCGTTCGTGGGGCTGCTGATCGGGCAGAAGGCGCTGTCGATGCCCTCGCTGATCGGTCTCATCATGCTGATGGGCATTGCCACCAAGAACTCCATCCTGCTGGTGGAGTACGCCATCGTGGCGCGCCGCGACCACGGCATGAGCCGCTGGGACGCGCTGCGCGACGCCTGCCACAAGCGCGCCCGGCCCATCATCATGACCACGCTCGCCATGGGCGCGGGCATGCTGCCGATCGCGGTCGGCTTCGGCGCCGCGGACTCCAGCTTCCGCTCGCCAATGGCGATGGCGGTGATCGGCGGGCTGATCACCTCGACTGTGCTGAGCCTGCTGGTGGTGCCGGCCGTGTTCACCTACGTGGACGACATCGAGCACTGGATCCGGCGTACCGTGCGCAAGCTGCGCGGGCAGCCGGCTGATCCGCACATCGACGACGACCTGGTCGAGACGCCTGCGGCGGGGCGATAAGCCTCACTGCGGCAACAAAAAAAGCTGCGGCATTGCCGCAGCTTTTTTTTTGCCCGGGCTCGGGCGAGCCCCGAGGAGCGTCAGGCGTCCAGCTGTGCCAGCCGCTTCAGCTTGCGTTCGCTCATGCGCTTGGCAAGGCGCGGCAGCACCAGCACGGCCACCACGATGACGACCAGCGCGATCGACATCGGGCGCTGGAAGAACACCGACGCACTCCCCTCGCCGATCGACATGGCATTGCGCAACTGCGCTTCGGCCAGCGGGCCGAGGATCATGCCGACCACCACGGGCGCGGTCGGGAAGTCGAAGCGGCGCATCACCACGCCCAGCAGGCCGATGGCATACAGCAGGAACAGGTCGAACGCGCTCTGGCGCATGCCGTAGGCGCCCACCGTCGCGAAAATCAGGATGCCGGCGTAGAGCTGCGGCTTCGGAATCTTCAGCAGCTTGACCCACAGGCCGACCATCGGCAGGTTCAGCACCAGCAGCATCACGTTGCCGATGTACAGCGATGCGATCAGCGCCCACACCAGCGCGGCCGAGGTGGTGAACAGCTGCGGCCCCGGCTGGATGCCGTAGTTCTGGAACGCACCCAGCAGGATGGCGGTGGTGTTCGAGGTGGGAATGCCCAGCGTGAGCAGCGGGATCAGCGCGGCCGTCACCGTGGCGTTGTTGGCGGCCTCGGGGCCGGCCACGCCTTCGATGGCGCCGGTGGTGCCGAACTCGGCCTTGGCGTCCTTGTCCTTGGCGAGCTTCTTCTCGGTCGCATAGCTCAGGAAAGTCGGGATCTCCGTGCCGCCGGCCGGGATGCAGCCGAACGGCGTGCCGATGGCGGTGCCGCGCAGCCAGGCGGGAATGGAGCGCTTCCAGTCGCGCTTGCTCATGTGCACGCGGCTGAGCTTGTTCTGGCCTTCGACCACGCGGCCTTCGTACAGCACGGCGTACAGCACCTCGGCCACGGCGAACAGGCCCACGGCCACCAGCACGATCTCGATGCCGTCGAGCAGTTCGGGCACGCCACCGGTATAGCGGCCCTGGCCCGAGATCTGGTCAAGGCCGACGCAACCCGCGGCGAGGCCGACGAACAGCGCCGTCATGCCGCGCAGCGTGCTCTTGCCGAGCACCGCGCTTACCGTGGTGAAGGCCAGCAGCATCAACATGAAATACTCGGGCGGCCCGAGCTTGACCGCGAAGTCGGCCACGAAGGGCGCGAACAGCGTGACGATGACGGTGGCGATGGTGCCGGCCACGAACGAGCCGATGGCGGCCGTGGCAAGCGCTGCGCCCGCGCGGCCGCTCTTGGCCATCTTGTTGCCCTCCATCGCCGTCACCATGCTGGCGGTTTCGCCGGGCGTGTTCAGCAGGATGGAGGTGGTCGAGCCGCCGTACATGGCGCCGTAGTAGATGCCCGAGAAGAAGATCATCGAGGCCGTGATGTCGACCTTGCCGGTGATGGGCAGCAGCATGGCCACCGCCACGGCCGGGCCGATGCCGGGCAGCACGCCCACGGCCGTGCCCAGGGCGCAGCCGACCAGGCACCACAGCAGGTTGACGGGGGTGATGGCGGCGGCGAAGCCCGCCATGAGTGCGTTGAAGATATCCATGTCAGATCCACCCGGTGTTGGTGAGGCCAGGCAGGTTGATGGCCAGGAATTGCGTGAACATCCAGAACACCGGGGCCGAGATCAGCGCACCGGTGACGAAGTCGACGAGCCAGGTGCGCGGCGAGTTGACGCCGCCCTGCCCGCTCGCGCGGCGCAGGCCCTGCACCGCGAGCACGTAGCACATCGTGCAGCTCAGGATGAAGCCGAGCGTGGTGATGAGCGCGGCGTTGAGCAGCAGCCCCGCCGACACCCAGACGAAACCGGGCCAGTAGGCATGCTCGGCGCCAGTAGGCGCGTCGAGCTCGCGGAAGCCGCCGGTGCGCGCCTCCCACAGGATCCAGGCGCCGCACAGCACGAGCACCACGGACACGAGCCAGGGCAGGAAGTTGGGGCCGACGCCGCCATAACCGGCTTCGGAAGAAATGCCGATCGCGCCGAAGGCCAGCGCGAGGCCGGTCAGCAGCACGCCGGCGCCGACCAGGGTTTGCGGCCACGTGGCCGAGGGTTGCGGCGAGGCCGAGGAGTCTGGAGTTGTCATTTTTTGCTCCCGCAGTCGGGGGGAAGAGAGCCCCTTCGGGGAACACCGAGGAACCGGCTTTGCCGGGCCTCAGGTGTTGCCCCCGGCAGGGGGAAGGCACGCGCGACACGAAGTGCGCGCAGCCTGGGGGTGAACCTTGTTCAGACCATGCCGGACTTCGCCATGATGGCCCGGAGGCTCGCGAAGTCGTCATCGACGAACTTGGCGAAGGCGTCGCCCGAGAGCACCGCCGGCGTCCAGTCGTTCTTCTTGAGCGACTCGGCCCACGACGGGCTCTTCATCGCGGCCAGCACCATGTCGGTCAGCGCCTTGCGCTGCTCGGCCGAGATGCCGGGCGCGCCGTACACGCCGCGCCAGTTGCCGATCTCGACGTCGATGCCCTGCTCCTTCAGCGTGGGCACGTTGATGCCCGGCAGGCGCTGCGCGGAGGTGACGGCAATGGCCTTCATCTTGCCGGCGGCGATGTATTCGGCGAATTCGCTGTAGCCGCTGCCGCCGACGGTGACGTTGCCGCCCAGGACGGCGGCGGTGGCTTCACCGCCGCCACGGAAGGCGACGTAGTTGATCTTGGACGGATCTGCGCCCACCTTCTGCGCGATCATGGCCGCGGCGATGTGCTCGGTGGAGCCGCGCGAACCGCCGCCCCACTTGACGCTGCCCGGGTCCTTCTTGAGCTGGTCGACCACGTCCTTCATGCTCTTGAGCGGCGAGTTGGCCGGCAGCACGAACACGTTGTACTCGGTCGTCAGGCGGGCGATGGGCGTGGCCTGCGACAGGTTGACCGGCGGCTTGCCTGTGATGATGCCGCCCAGCATGACCGAGCCCATGACCATCAGCGCGTTCGCATCGCCCTTGGAGCCGTTCACGAACTGGGCCAGGCCCAGCGCGCCGGCGGCGCCGCCCTTGTTGTCGTAGGTGACGGTGTCGGCCACCTTGGCTTCGGTCATGGCCTTGCCCAGTGCGCGGCCGGTGGTGTCCCAGCCGCCGCCGGGGTTGGCGGGAATCATCATCTTGACGTTGGCGGCCGCCAGGGCCGGCAGTGGCAGGGCACCGGTGGCGGCCAGCGCGGCCAATGACTTCAGAAAGGTGTCGCGACGCATGCGTGTCTCCTGGAATTGGAAGGAACTTGAAAGGAAGCTGACTTTTAGCTGAGCGCTATCATGCGCCGCCCCGCTGTCAGTTGGCTGTCCGCCAGACTGGGGAAAACACCAAAGTACCCATCCCTGCCGCCACCGTATGAAGCTGCTGCTGGTCGAAGACGATCCCTCGATGCAAATCACCCTGCAGCGCACCCTCGGGCGCCGCCGGATCGATGTGCGCGTCTGCGGCGACGGGGCCGAGGCCGTCGCCCAGTGGCGCGCCATCGAGCCCGACGTGGTCGCCCTCGACCTGAGCCTGCCCAACCTCGACGGCCTGCAGGTGCTGGCCCAGGCCCGCGCCGAAGGCTTGCGCACACCGGTGCTGCTGCTGACCGCGCGCGGCACGGTCGGCGACCGCATCGTCGGCCTCAACGCCGGCGCCGACGACTACCTGCCCAAGCCCTTCGACCTCGACGAGCTGGAAGCCCGCATCCGCGCGCTGCGCCGGCGCAGCCACGGCGTCGCGGGGCAGGACGCCGGACTCAACCCGCAGGAGATCGGCGGGCTGCGCTTCGAGCCCGACAACGGCGCCATCTACAACCGCGCCGAGCTGCTCGAACTCACGCCGCGCGAGCTGGCGCTGCTGAAGGCGCTGATGATGAAGCCCGGCCACGCCGTGACCAAGGAGCGCCTGTTCGAGCTGGTGTTTCCGGGCGAGGCCGACGTGCAGTACGAAGCCATCGAGGTGGTGGTGTACCGCCTGCGCAAGAAGCTCGTGGGCACCGGCGCCGTGCTGATGACGATGCGCGGGCTGGGCTACCTGCTGCGCCCGGAAACATGACCCGCGTTTCCTCGCTTCGCGCGCGGCTGCTGCTCGGCATCCTCGCGCCGATTGCGGTGTTCATCGTGATCAACAGCGTGAGCCTGTACCGCCAGAGCCTCGCGGCCGCCACCACGGCCTATGACCGCACATTGCTCGCGTCCGCCAAGACCATCGGCGAACAGCTCGACGTGGAGGGCTACGAAGACATGGCGCGGCTGCGGGCCATCGTGCCCTACTCCGCACTGGAGGCCTTCGAGGCCGACAACCGCAGCCGGCTGTTCTACCGAGTCTCGGCGCTCGACGGCAAGCTGATCTCGGGCTTTGCGGAACTGCCCTTCTGGCGCGGCCGCATTCCGGACCGCGGCGCGTATGCGGCGCTGGTCGACTTCTACGACGCGCAATTCCGCAACCAGCCGGTGCGGGTCGCCGTGCTGCTGCAGCCGGTGGCGAGCGCCACCGGCCGCGGCATGGCCGTGGTGCAGGTGGCCGAGACGCTGGAGCTGCGCGAAACCCTGGTGCGCAAGCTGCTGCTCGACATGCTGTGGCGCCAGCTGCTGCTGATGGGCGTGATCGCGCTGGTCACGGTGTTCGTCGTGCAGCGCGCCACGCGGCCGGTGCGCGAGCTGGGCGAAGCCATCGAGAAGCGCCCGGCCGACGACCTCTCGCCCATCGACGCGCCCGATGCCCCGCGCGAGCTGCGCCCGCTGATCGACGCCACCACGCAAGTGATGGGCCGGCTGCAGCGGCTGCTCGACCACCAGAAGCGCTTCGTGCGCGACAGCGCCCACCAGTTGCGCACGCCGCTGGCCGTGCTGAAGGCCCAGGTGCAGTCGGCGCGGCGCGGCGACGTCGCTCCCGAGCAAGCGTTCGGCGAGATCAGCCACACGGTGGAGCGTGCGACCACGCTTGCCAACCAGATGCTGTCGCTTGCCAAGGTGGAGCAGCTGCGCCAGCAGCCGGAATCGGTGACGCTCGACTTCGGCGAGGTGGCCCGGCAGATCGCGCTCGACCTGTCGCCGCTGGTGGCCGACAAGGCGCTCGACTTCGAGCTCGCCATCGACGAGCCAGTGCCGGTGCGCGCCCACCACTGGATGCTGCAGGAACTCACGCGCAACCTGCTGCACAACGCGATCAAGCAGAGCCCCGTGGGCGCTGCACTGTCGGTCTCGGTGCGCGCCGAGGGCGAGGACGCGGTGCTCACCGTGCGCGATTGCGGCCCCGGCATCTCGTCCGAGCTGCGGCAGCGCCTGTTCGCGCCCTTCTCCGCCGGCAGCGCGTCGAGCGGCTCGGGGCTGGGCCTGGCGATCTGCCGCGAGATCGTGCTGGCGCTCGGCGGACGCATCAGCCTCGACAACCGCAGCGAGCCGGACGCGCAGAGCGGGGCCGAACAGGTGATCGGGCTGGACGCGGTCGTGCATCTGCCGCTGTCGGGGCACAATTCCTGACACCCACTCTTCGACATCCATGGACCGTCTGCGCATCGACAAATGGCTCTGGGCCGCCCGCTTCTTCAAGACGCGCTCGCTGGCCGCGGAGGAAATCGGCAAGAACCGCGTGCAGGTGAACGGCGACGTCGCCAAGGCCTCGCGCGAAGTCAAGCCCGGCGACACCGTGGCCATGCGCATGGGCCCGCTGACGCGGACCGTGACGGTGCGCGGCCTCAGTGGCCAGCGCGGGCCGGCGCCGGTGGCGCAGCAGCTCTACGAGGAAACCGCCGAGAGCCTCGCGGCGCAGGCCGCCTTCCGGGAGCAGCGCCGCGCGGGCACCGAGCCGGCCCTGGCCATCGAACAGGGCCGCCCCACCAAGCGCGACCGGCGCGAACTCGACGGCGCCGCGCGCCAGCATGCCGAATGGGACGACCGCTGGAGCGCCTCCCTGCCCCCCGAAGACGACGAGCGCTGATCGATCGCGTACGCTGTCGGCTCTTTTTCTTCACGGAGTCCCGCTTCATGGCCAGCTTCAAGAAATACCGCGCCGGCGGCAAGTTCAGGCTCTCGCACATCGACCCCGACGACACGTCGTTCTGCCATGGGGACGAGGCCTTGCAGCGCGCGGAACTCGACGCACTGGCCGTCGAGCTCGACGAGTTGCAGGACGTGTTGCACGCCGAGGGGCGGCGCAAGCTGCTGCTGGTGCTGCAGGGCATGGACACCAGCGGCAAGGACGGCACCGTGCGCTGGGTGTTCTCGCGCACCTCGCCGCTGGGCGTGCGCGTGACGGCCTTCAAGGCACCGAACGACGAGGAACGCGCACACGACTACCTCTGGCGCTGCCATGCCGCCGTGCCGCGCATCGGCGAGATCATGGTGTGGAACCGCAGCCACTACGAAGACGTGCTGGTGCCCGTGGTCGAGGGCTGGATCGACAAGGCCGAGGCGAAACGCCGCTACGCTCAGATCAACGACTTCGAGCGGCTGCTCACCGAAACCGGCACGGTGATCGTCAAGTGCATGCTGCACATCGACAAGGACGAGCAACGGGAGCGCCTGCAGGCCCGGATCGATACGCTCGGCAAGCAATGGAAGTTCAGCATGGACGACCTCGCGGTGCGCACCAAGTGGAGCGCCTACCAGCAGGCCTACGAGACCGCGCTGGGCGCCACATCGACCGATCACGCGCCTTGGTACGTGGTGCCCGCCAACAGCAAGCGGCATCGCAACGTGATGATCGCGCAGCTGCTGGTGAAGACGATGCGGCAGATGAAGCTCAAGCCGCCGCCGCCGGACCCGGCGCTCAAGGGAATGATCGTCAAGTGAGCTTGCCGGCCCCGCGCGGGGCCGTCGAGGCTCAGGAGCGGCGGGTGGGTGCCTGCGCCAGCACGCGGCACTGGCCGAACTCGCAACGCACGGCCCAGGTTCCGCCGTTGTCGCAGGGCACGTTGTAGTTCTCGTAGCCGGGGCCCTTGGCCGTGAGCTCCGCGCGCGGCTGCAGGTTGCAGCGGCCGGCCTTGGCGAGCGTCTCGACGTTATAGGTGTCGACGCCGGTACGGCGGGGCTTCGCAATGACGCCCGGGGTGAAGGTGTTGCCGTAGAACGATTCGCGCACGTTGGGGTCGAGGTTGCGATAGCCGCGCTTGGCCATGCAATGCACGATGGCGACCTGCTGGTGCTCGGCGATCAGTTCTGCATCGGGGCGGCCGTTCCAGTCGATGACGGCGGCGGTGATGCCGGTGTAGGAGGCTGCGGCGACGATGCCCTGCCCGTACACCGTGATCAGCCCGACGCCCAGCGCACCCCACATGGCGTCGCCGGTTTCGCTGCGGGCCGTGATGCGGGTCGATGCCGTGCGGCATGCCGCCACGTCGTTGTCGTAGCGCGCCTTGTCCACGCCCTCCATGGCGACCATGGGCACATAGGAAGTGCCTGTGCCCGTTCCGGGTTCGGTGGGTGTGGGCGGTGCGCTGGCGCAACCGGCCAGGCTCACGGCGGCGAACACAATGCTCAGCAGCAGCTTCATGCAATCCCTCGTCTTCTTCGCGATAGTTGCGGGGATTTAACCATACATATAGTTACTCCTGAATCACCTTGTCGTGAATGCACGACGGCGCACGTCTCGAAGTTGGATTACAAAATGAGAAAATAGGTTACATCTCGTTCGCGTCGGTTCTGAACGCTGCCCATCCGAACTCCCCTTGACCTACCGTCCCGCGCCCTTCTTCGCCAACGTGGTGCTCGTCGTTTCGATGGCATTGCTGGGCGTCATTGGTGTCTTGCTGGCCGGAACGGTCGGCTCGCAGCAGTCCGATGCGCTGTTGCACCTCACGCGGGCCGACTGGCAGGTCGACGACGCGCCTGGCTTCAGCAATCCAGCGCCTCTTCAGGACAGCAGCGCCCTGCCGAACACCTGGAAGCAGGTCGAACTGCCCCTCGCCCTCCCCATCGCGCTGCTGCGACAGGCAGAGGCCACTTCCACAAGGACGACGCGAACGACCTGGATCAGGCTGTCCGTGCGCGGCCTGCCGCCCAACCCCGGGCCGCTTGCGCTGTATGGCATCCGGATCAAGACCGACGGCACCATCGCGGTCTACGCCGATGGCCATCTGGTCCACCGGGCGCAGCAGTCGGGTCCGCTATGGAACAGCACCCGCACTCCGCTGTGGGTCCAGTTGGACGACGGCGCCGGCAGCAAGCCGCCCAGCGAGATCCTCCTGCGCCTGGAGCACACCCGGGGCGCCCAGGTGGCGCTGTCGTCGCTGTGGATCGGCCCCATCGACGCGCTGAGAGGCCGCTACGGCATGCGCCAGTGGCTGCAGCAGGAGCTGCCGGCACTGCTCAGTGCGGCCTTCATGGCCGTGGGCGTGTTCGCACTGTTCGTGTGGTTCAGGCGCCGCGACGAAACGGGCTACCTGCTGTTCTTCAACCTCTCGGCCACCTCTTTCATGCGGGGGCTGCATTTCTACGTAAGCCTGCCGATCGCGAACGACTGGTTCGCCTGGCTGACCGTCAACTCGCTTTTCTGGCTGGTGATGATCGTGCACTTCTTCCTGCGCCAATTGCACGGCCGGCAGCTCAAAGGGCTGACCTGCGGCGTGGTCGTGACAACCACCGCCATCGGCATCGCCACGATGCCCGGCCTGTCCATCGTGCAGAACACTCCCCGCGTGACGCCGCTGATCTACGCGGTCGCGGCACTGCTGGGCGCGGCGGTCTGCCTTGTGGGCGGCGTCAGCGCATGGCGCCGCTCCAACGAAGGCCGGCTGGTGGCGGTAGGGATCGGCATCTGCGTGCTGCTGGGCCTGACCGACTGGCTGCTGCAGAACAACTTCATCAGCCCCGAAGGCTGGTACATGGGGGCGTACACCAACGCCGTCACCTTCAGCGTATTCGGCGTGCTGATGTACCGCCGCTACATGCATGCCATCGGCGAAGTCGAGCAGCTCAACGCGAGCCTTGCGCAGCGCCTGCAGAAGCGCGAGGCCGAACTCGAGCTGAGCCACCAGCGGCTGCGCGAGGTCGAGCGCCTGCAGACCATCAGCGATGAGCGCCAGCGCCTGATGCAGGACATGCACGACGGGCTCGGCTCTTCACTGATCAGCGCGATCCGCTCGGTCGAGAGCGGCGGCATGAGCGACGACAAGGTCTCGCAGATCCTCAAAAGCTGCCTGGACGACCTGAGGCTCGCGCTCGACTCCCTGGAGCCGGTCGAGGCCGACCTGCTGCTGCTGCTGGCCACGCTGCGCTACCGGCTGGAGCCGCGGCTCGAAGGCACCGGTGTTTCGCTGCGATGGGAAGTGCAGGAGTTGCCGGCCCTGGGCTGGCTCGATCCCTCGAGCGCGCTGCACATCCTGCGCATCGTGCAGGAAAGCATCTCGAACATCCTGCGGCACACGCGCGCTACGGAGATACGCGTTGGCACCTCGCTGGAGGGCGCGGGTGTGCAGGTGACGATCGAGGACAACGGTCAGGGCTTCGACGTCCAGAAGGTGATGGCCAATCCGTCCGCATCCGGACGGGGCCTGCAGAACCAGCGGCGGCGGGCGCAGGCGATCAAGGCCGTGGTCCGTTGGGAATCGAAGCCGACGGGAACGCGGTTCGTGCTGTGGCTGCCGCTGCAGCGGGAGCCACACGCGGCATGACGTTTCAGGACAACGGAATCCACTGACCGCACTCCTACTTCGCCGCGTTCACCAGCTGCGGCCGACTCTGGTACTGGGAGGGAATGGCATCCCTGTAGTAGGCCTTGCCGGTGAGATTCTGGTTGGCGGAATGGGCTTCCTTGACTGCTTCGGCATTGACGACATCCCGGGACTTCGAAGACCCGAGCGGTGCGATGACTCCGCTCGATGCCGATTCCCTGTAAAGATCTTCCTTCTGCGCGACGGTTGCGGCCTCTGCGTCGACGTCTGCCCGGGAGCGAACGCTGGAACTTTGAAGCACGCCGTCATAGGTTTCCGCCTGGGCGGCTGAAGCGAAAATAAGCGCAAGAATGGCGCCTTGAAAAATTTGAATTTTCTTCATATCGGTCCTTGAGAGTTGAGTGTCGATCCTTGCTCGGCTCAAACTTTCATTGCTCTGAAATTTGTTGCCGCGTATGCGATTTTCTGGCGCCTTCCCGCCATCTTGATACGCGCATGCAGCAACGTCGTGTCTTCAAGGCGGAAACTTCGCTCCCCCGTCTTGGCTCAAGTTCTGTGCGGAGACCGCAGAGGATTGATCCGGTCCTCGAGAAAGCTCAGAAAGGCGCGCTGGACCGCGGTACTGTGTCGCCGCTGCAGATAGACCGCCGAGAGCCACATGTCGCTGCGAACGAACTCCGTCAATGCCGGGACGAGGCGACCGCTCTCGATGTACGGCCTCAGCATCACCGACGGCAGGTACAGGACGCCCGCGCCCCGCAACGCGGCCTGAATCAACGGCCCGGCTTCCGTCGCGTCCAGTCGGCCGCGCACCGCAACCTCCAATGGTTCTCCGTCCACTTGAAATCGCCACTTCGATAGGGGGTTCAGATGGATGCTTACCAGCGCATCGTGATTCGCAAGATCGCCGGGGTGCATTGGAATTCCCCGGTTTTTCCAGTACATCGGAGACGCGCACACCGCCAAATCCATCAGAAGCAACTTGCGGACGATGAGGTTCTCGTTCGCAGTCGGCCCGAAACGCAAGGCTATGTCGATCCCTTCCGCCGCCAGATCGACCTGGCGATTGGTCAGAACAAGGCTTACGCTGACCTCCGGATAGTGGCCCAGGAAAGTATTGACCAGCGCCGGAAGCTCCGTCTGATCGATACCATGCGGTGCGGAGATACGCAGGCGCCCGCTGGGCGTCAGCGCTCGTTCCTGGAGTTCCGCGCGCGTTATGTCGGCCAGCTCCAACATGGGCTTGCTTCTTTCGAGCAGCAACACGCCGGCATCTGTAAGACTGACAGCGTGGCTGTTCCTGTTCAGCAGCCGGACACCGAAACGCCCCTCGAGTGTCGCGATGTATTTGCTCACGGTTCCTCTCGACATCTCCAGATGCTCGGCGGCGCGCGAGAAGCTGCCTGAAACTGCAACCTCGCTGAAGGTTCGCAAAAGATCCAAGCTATCCAAAGCATCTCCTTTCTTGCAAGACTTTGCGTGGGATCGGCCGTTGGCCGATCCGCCTCGTCGATGCTTCAGGCGAGTCCGAGTTTCTTTCTCAAGCTCGCATCGACAGGACCAGCCGGCATGAAGCGGCGCAATTTGCTCAGCACGGATGCCTGGCCCGGTGGAGTCCAGCGCATGCGCCACGCGCCAAGCGCCGCTTCGACGATCGTGTTTGCCACGCCATCGGGTTCGGGTGCACCGTTGACGCTGCTGGCGATGGAGCGCGCTACGAGGTCGCGTTCGCGGTCATAGGCCGCGATCTTTGACTTTGCATGCGGCGAATTGATATCCAGGTTGGTCTTGGTGTAAGACGGCTCGACCAGCGTGACGCGCACGCCGAACTGGCGAACCTCATGGTCCAGCGTTTCGGACAGCCCCTCCACGGCATGCTTGGACGCCGAGTAGAGCCCCATGTACGGAGCTGGAAGAAAGCCGAGCACCGAACTGATGTTGACGATCCTTCCACGATGCTGTGCCCGCATGTGCGGGAGCACGGCCTGGGCCGTGCGCAGGATGCCAAGCACATTGGTATCGAGCAGCGCTGCGGCCTCGGCCGTCGCGGTCTCCTCCACCGCGCCGATCATCGTCGTTCCCGCGCTGTTGACGAGCACGTCGATGCGCGCGGCCCGGTCGATGATGGATCGGACCGCGCCCTGGACAGAAGCTTCGTCGCGCACATCCATCTCGACAAGCTCGACGCCGGGCAATGCGGGCGCTTTCGCGAGGTTGCGCACGGTACCGAATACCTGGCAACCCCGCTCGGCAAACTTCTGTGCGGCGGCGCGTCCGATGCCCGACGACACGCCGGTGACCACGACCACTGTTGAATTCGACATTGCAGTTCCTCGATACAGGTGAATGGGATGAAGAGCGGATCAGTGCGCAGGCCGGCTGCCGTGGCCGGGTCTGATCCTGAACCAGATGGAATACATGGCCGGCAGGAACACCAGCGTCAACACCGTTCCCGCCAAGGTGCCGCCGATCAGCGTGTAGGCGAGCGCTCCCCAGAACACCGAGTGCGTCAGGGGGATGAAGGCCAGGATCGCGGCGAGCGCCGTCAGGATCACCGGCCGTGCACGCTGCACGGTGGCTTCGACGACCGAACGGAAGGGGTCCAGTCCCTCCTCCTGGTTGTGGTGGATCTGCCCGATCAGGATCAGCGTGTTGCGCATCAGGATGCCCGACAGCGCAATGAGGCCGACCAGTGCATTGATGCCGAATGGCTCCCGGAAAAGAATCAGGGTGGGAACCACGCCGATCAGACCCAGCGGGCTGGTCAGGAAGACCATGACCATCGCGGAGAGGGAGCGCACCTGCAGGATGATGATGAGCAGCGTGACCGCCAGCATGATCGGGAACAGCGGCAGCATGGCCTTGGTCGCCTTGCCCGACTCCTCGATGGAGCCGGCCTCCTCGATGCGGTAGCCCGCCGGCAGCTTGTCCATGATGGGCTGCAGTTGCCGGGTGATGGCCGTCGACACGTCCGGCGGCTGCAAGCCATCGGCGATGTCGCCATGGACGGTGATCGTGGGCATGCGGTCGCGCCGTCGCATGACCGGCTCTTCCATGCGCACGTCGACCTCGCCCACTTGCGACAGCGGAATGCGTTGCCCGTTGGCGCCGGACAGCGTGAAGTCCGCGATCCTCGCTGGATCGAGCCGGGTGGCGCCGGCCGAGCGGGCCACGACCTGCACCGTGCGGATGTCCTCGCGCACTGCGGTGACAGGCACGCCGCTCAGGAAGAACTGCAGCTGCTGCGCCACCGCGCTGGAACTCAGCCCCACGGCCTGCAGCCGGTCCTGGTGCAAGGTGAAGTGCAGCGTGGGCGTGCGCGTGCCCCAGTCGGTATTGACCGTGCGCATCGTCGGACTTGCATCCATGACCTGCTGCACTTCGGCCGCGATCTGGCGCAGCTTGTCCGGGTCCGGCCCCGAGACCCGATAGGCGACAGGGAACGGCGAATAGGGCCCGAACACGAGCTGGGTGACACGCAGGCGCGCCTCGGGGGCCAGGCCATCGGCGATCGCCTGGCGAAGCCGGTGCTTCAGCGCGTCGCGCTCTTCCTGGCTGCCCGTGCGCACCACGATCTTGGCGAAGGACGGATCGGGCAGCTCCGGACCCATCGCGAAGTAGAAGCGCGGCGCGCCCTGCCCGATGTAGGCCGTGACGATTTGCGCTTCTTTCTGCCTGGCCAGCCATGCCTCCACCCTCGCCGCGGCGTCGCTGGTCTGCGTGATCGACGTGCCATAGGGCATTTGCACCTCGACCAGGACCTCGGGCCGGTCGGAGATGGGGAAGAACTGCTTCTTGACCAGTCCCATGCCGAGGATGGCCGCGACGAAGAGGCCCACCACCGCGCCGGCGACCAGCCACTTGCGCGCAATGACGCGCCCGAGCACCGCGCGCAGGCGGTTGTAGCGCGGCGTGTCGTAGATGGCGGCATGGCCGCCCTCGACCTTCTTGAAATCGGGCAGCAGCTTGACACCCAGGTAGGGCGTGAAAACCACGGCGACGACCCAGGACGCGATCAGCGCGATGCCGACGATCCAGAACATGTTGCTGGTGTATTCGCCCGCGGTCGATGGCGCGAAGCCGTTGGGCATGAAGCCGACGGCCGTGACCAGCGTGCCCGAGAGCATCGGCGCCGCGGTATGGCTCCAGGCATAGGCGGACGCGGCGACGCGGCTGTAGCCCTCCTCCATCTTCACCACCATCATCTCGATGGCGATGATCGCGTCGTCCACCAGCAGGCCCAGCGCCAGGATCAGCGACCCCAGCGTGATGCGGTCGAAGTTCTTGGCGGTAGCGGCCATCACCACGAAGACGATCGCCAATGTCAGCGGCACGGCCGCGGCCACCACCAGGCCCGCGCGCCAGCCCATGCTCAGGAAGCTCACCAGCATCACCACCAGCAGCGCGGCAAAGAACTTGACCATGAACTCATCAACCGAGGCGCTGATGTTGACGGCCTGGTCCGTGACCTTGCTCAGGCTCATGCCCAGCGGCTGCTCGGCGTTGATGGCACCGACCTCGTGATCCAGCGCCTTGCCCAGGTCGAGCCCGTTCCAGCCTTCGCGCATGACAACGCCCAGCAGAAGGGCAGGCTCGCCGCCGTTGCGGATCATGAAGGTCGCCGGGTCTTCATAGCCGCGCTTGACGGTGGCGATGTCCGACAGCTTCAGGGTGCGGCCCTGTGCCACGACCGGCGTGTCGCGGATCTTCTGCAGCTCGTCGAAAGACCCGTCCAGGCGGATGAACACCTGGGGCCCCTTGGTTTCGACGGAGCCCGCCGGCGTCAGGGCATTCTGGCCATTGAGCGCGCCGAACACGTCCTGCGGACCGATACCCAAGGTTGCCAGGCGCTCGTGCGAGAACTCGACAAAGATGCGTTCGGATTGCTCGCCGGCGATGTTGACCTTCTTCACGCCCGGCACATGCAGGAGGCGCTGGCGCAGCGTCTCCGCGTCGCGCACCAGCAGGCGCTGCGCTTCGCCCTTGGCCTTGAGCGCGTACAGCGCGAAGGTGACGTCCGCATATTCGTCGTTGACCATCGGCCCGATCACGCCGGACGGAAGGTTGCCCGCCTCGTCGCCGACCTTCTTGCGAGCCTGGTAGAACTGCTCCTGCACCTGCGAAGGCGGCGTGCTGTCGAGCAGGGTCAAGGTCGTGAAGGCCAGGCCGGGCCGGGTGTAGGTCTCGGAGCGGTCGTACCAGCGCAGCTCCTGCAGGCGCTTCTCGATCTTCTCGGCCACCTGGTCCTGCATTTCCTGTGCGGTGGCGCCGGGCCAGGCGGTGATGATGGTCATCACCTTGACGGTGAAGGCAGGGTCTTCCGCGCGGCCCAGCTTGAAGAATGAGACAAGACCCGCGAGCGAGATCAGGAAGATCAGGAACAGGGTGACCGAGCGCTCGCGCACTGCGAGCGCCGACAGGTTGAAGCGGCCTTCGCTCACGGACGGGCTCCCTCCGCCGCAGCGGCCTGGCCCGCCACACGCACCTGCTCGCCTTCGCGCAGCAGGTGCGCGCCGAGCGCAACGATCCGGTCGCCTTGCTTGAGCGAGCCGGCAACGCGCGCACCATCGTCATCGAGGTGCTCGACCACGACGGGCCGCCAGCTGACCTTCGCCGGTTCACCGCTGATGATCCACACGCCCGGCCCCTTGCCCGCGTCGAACAGGGCGCCGATCGGCACCTGCAGGCCGCCTTGCGCGGCGGGAAGCCCGTCCGGGATCCGGATGGTGACCGTGGCCCCCAGCGGTGCATTGGCGAGCTCGCCCTTGAGCACATAACGCGCCTCGAAGGTGCGGGTCAGCCGGTCCGCGGCGTCCGAGAGTTGCCGCAGCGTGGTCGGCACCGTCACGCCCTCCTTGCCGAAGAGCGTGGCCTGCCCGGCGGAACCGACCGCCGGCCGCAGGGTTTCGGGCAACTGGACCACGGCTTCGCGCGGACCGGCGCGGGCCACGCGCACCACGGCCTGCCCAGCGCTCACGACCTGGCCGGGTTCGGCCAGCGTTTCCATGACGACGCCATCGCCGTCTGCCATGAGCTCGGTATAGCGGCTCGCGTTGCGGGCCACGTCGGCCTGGGCCTCGGCCGCGCTGAGCTGGGCTTTGGCGGCGTCCGCGGCCGCCTTGATCTGGTCGTAGGCCGAGGCCGAGATCGCGCCGGTGCCGCGCAGGTCGCGGTAGCGGGCTTCGTCCTCCGCCGTCTGCCGCGAGCGCGCCCGCGCCGCGGCGACTGCCTCCTGCTGCGCATGGGCCGCCAGATTCAGATCGGCGGGGTCGATGCGCATCAGCAACTGACCGCGTTTGACGGCCTGCCCCGCGTCCACGAGCCGCTCCAGCACCTTGCCGGAGACGCGAAAACCCAGGTCGCTCTGGACCCGGGCGGCTACGGTGCCGGTGAAGGCGCGCGATGCAGCGCCGGCCCCCTGGACGGAGGTGACGCGCACCTGCGGCGCCTGCGTGCGTGGATCGGAGGGCGTTGTTTCGCCGCAAGCGACCAACGCCAACGGCAATGCGCAGATGACTGCAGAAGTGGCAAGGCGGCGCCAGAGCATGAGAGTCCCAGTGACGAAGTGATCGGGACCGCCATTCTGATACTAGTGACCAATTCAGTCAATGGTCACATCTCTTTTTTCTCAAGGCGACAGGCTGCGCAGCACCAGGCCCGACAGTTGTGCCGGCGCTTCGGCCGTGTGGTCGAAGCTGTGCTGCAAAAGCAGCGGATTGATGTAGGGGTGCATGACGAGATAGATGGCCCCCGCCGCCTCGTCCAGTGGCGTCTTGCGCTCGAACTCCCCCATTTCACGGCCTTCACGCAGGATGTCGTGGAGCAACTGCCGAATGCGCTCTTCATGCGTGATCGCCGACTGCCAGCGCTCGGTCGCCGCAGAAATCGCGATCTCGTAGAGCTTGCGATCCTGGGAGAACAGGCGAAGGCTGGCTTCGACCACCGACTTGAACATCCGGCGCAGCTTCTCGGGAGGGCGATCGGCGCCTTCGACGGCCGCCCGGATCTCGGCTTCGATCTCGCGCAGGCAGTTCGCACAGATCATCTCGCCGATGGCCTGCTTGGACTCGAAGAACTTGTAGATGTAAGCCTTGGAGAAACCGATGGCTTTGGCGAGGTCGGAAACAGTGGTCTTCTCGTAGCCATACCGGCTGAAGTGCTCCGTGGCCGCGAGAACGATCTGGTCCCGCACGTCGTGGTCGGCCGGGCCGCGTGCAGAAACGGAAGAAAGGGTGGCTTTGCTCATGCCTGAAGCTTAGCGCCTCCCCTGAAAATCAACAACGAGTGACCATATTGAATTATAGTCACTTCATTCGTCACGCTTTTCTTGACCATCTTCCGGAAGAAGCCATGCTCCAACGCACCCTTGCCACGCTCTTCGTTGCCAGCCTCGCTGCAGGATGCGCAGTCGGCCCCGACTATGTCCGGCCTGAGGCGCCCTTGCCCGAACGGTACATGGGCCAAGCCGCCGTCGATCGACGCCCTGCCACCTCCAATGCCGATCTCACCGCATGGTGGATGGGTTTCGGCGACCCGCAACTGGCCCGGTTCGTCGCGCTGGCGCTGGCGCAGAACCTTGACCTCGCGCAGGCGTCCGCGCGCGTGGCCCAGGCTCGCGCAGGACTCGGGGCGGCGAATGCTGCCTTGCTGCCGTCAGGAAATGTCAGCGGCCAGTCGGCCAGGGCCTACCAGTCGGTTGAAACGCCCCTGGGACAGGTGTTGAACTCGAGGCCCGGTTTCGATCGTTACGGCAGCGCCTACGAGGCCAATCTCGGTGCGAGCTGGGAACTGGACGTGTTCGGCGGCCTGCGCCGTGGACGCGAGGCGGCGCAGGCGGACTACCGGGCTTCGGAAGCAGGCGCGGCCGCCACCCGGTTGGCGGTGGCGGCACAGACCGCCGATATCTACATCAGCATCCGGGGGCTGCAGACCCGGCTCGACGTGGCGCGCCGGCAGGTGCGCACGCAACAGGACTTGCTCTCCACGGTCAACCTTCTCTATGGCAAAGGGCTGGCGGCTGAACTTCAGGTGCGGCAGGCCGAAGGTGCACTTGCCCAGGTTGGAGCCTCCGTCCCGGTCCTGGAGGCGGGCCTGGACGCGGCCATGAACGCGCTGGATGTGATGCTGGGCTCGCCGCCGGGTACGCATCGGGCGGAACTGGCCGAGGCCGGTGCCATACCGGTCGCCCCGCAGATCAGGGACGCGGGCTCGCCGGGCGAGTTGCTCAGGCGACGGCCCGACCTGATCGCGGCCGAGCGCCGCCTCGCCGCATCGAACGCCCGGATCGGGGTCGCCGTCGCGGAGTACTACCCCAAGTTCTCGCTGAGCGGGCTGATCGGCAGTGCGACGTCGGTGTCCGGCGGTCACCTGTTCACCGGCGGTGCCAGCCAGGCCGCCGGGGTGCTGGGCCTGCGCTGGCGCCTCTTCGACTTTGGCCGCATCGACGCGCAGATCGACCTCGCCAAGGGACAGGATGCGGAGATGCTCGCCGCGTACCGGCTGGCCGTGCTGCGCGCCACCGAGGACGTGGAAAACGCCTTCTCGGCGCTGGTCAAGCGCGAGGAGCAGGCCAGCACGCTCGCGCAGGGCGTGGATTCGCTCGGCCGCGCGCGAGGCGCTTCATTCGCGGCCTACCAGAAAGGCGTGGTCAGCCTGATCGAAGTGCTGCAGGCAGACGAGAACCTGCTGCGCGCCTCCGATGCACGGGCCCAGGCGCAAACCGAATCGGCACGCGCCGCGGTGACAGCCTTCAAGGCACTGGGCGGGGGTTGGCAACCCGGCAGCAAGTCCGAGGTGGCGGCCATCGAATAGCCCAAGGCCCTCACTCCGCGTGTTCGCGCGCATACAGCCGCAGGCCGTCGACATCCAGCACGTCGATGCTGCCGTAGCGGATGTGAAGCAGGCCCGCGTCCTCGAGTTCGTGCAGCGCGCGGTGGGCGATCTGGCGCGAGATACCGGCCAGCCGGCCGATCTCTTCCTGCGATATGTGCAGCACAGGATTGGTCTGGGGATTGAGCTGCGGGTTGAAGAGTTCGGCCAGGCAATGTGCCACTCGCGAGTTGATGTCGTGCATCCGATAGCCTTCAGCGAGGGCGATGAACTGGCCAAGCCTTGCGTTGAGCTGGTTGATCATGAAATGGCAGAAGGTCAAGCTGTTGGCGACCAGGTAGTGGAAGGTCGAGCTCGGCATCAATGCAATGCGGCTGTCTCGCAGCGTCGCGACACCGTAGGGACGCGACTCTCCCTTCAGAACGGATCCTTCTCCGAGCCACCCTCCATCGGATACCCCGGTCAAAGTGGTGCTTCTGCCATCCGCCGAAAGAACATCCACCTTGACCATGCCTTCGACGACCCCGATCCAGTGCGTGGCCGGGCTCGATTTCTGACAGACGATTTCGCCGGCCGAATAGAAACGATCCTGCGTTTCCTGCTCGACGCGCTGAAGCTGTTCTTGCGACAAGCCGCGAGCCCAGGCAGCCGCTCGCAGCATGGCAATGGTCTGCACGTGCTTTGTCATTGGAAAGACTTTCTTCCTCGACCGTAGTGCCTAGCATGCGCTGCGCAGGCGATGGTCCGGGCCGCCTGAGTTTATGTGGCAGTACGAACAGGAGACAAATCATGAAAAACCCTCTCTCGATGGCGCGCTGCGCTCTTGCGTGCATCCCCATCATGCTGGCGGCTTGCGGCGGCGGCGGCGGCGGGAGCAACCTGCCGGTGTTGTTCCCCACGCCTGCGCCGACATCGACCCCGCCGCCAACGCCCGCGCCAGCCCCAGTCGCGTCAGCGCAGGAGAAGTGCACGGCCTTCGCCGGCGCCTCGCTCGCCGGTGCGTCGCTGAAAGACGCCAAGCTCGTCGCCGCAGCGGCGGACTCCGCGGAGTACTGCAAGGTCACGGGCACTCTTCATGGCACGCTCAACTTCGAGGTGCACCTCCCCACCGCGTGGAACAACAAGCTCCTGTATGCCGGCGGTGGCGGCTGGGACGGCAGCATCAACATCACGCCCATCTCGCCCAGCGGGTCCACCGCAGGCTACGTGCTCGTGGCCTCGGACGGAGGGCGCCAGGGAGACGCCTTGGACGCCTCGGTCTTCCTGAACAATTCCACGGCACAAGCGGACTTCGGCTATCTCTCGATCCACTCAGTCAATGAGGTCACCAAGGAGATCGTTCGCCAGCGCTACGGCTCGGATGCCACGTTCAGCTACTTCGAAGGCTGCTCCAATGGCGGCAGAGAGGCGCTGATCCAGGCCACGCGCTTCCCGAACGACTTCGACGGCATCGTCGTGCGTGCGCCGGCCTACTCTTTCACCGAACTGTTCCAGGCCTTCGTTGCGAACGGAAAGGCTCTCGCGGCACCGGGTGGACAGCTCAGCGATGCAAAGGCCTCGCTTATCGGCAAGACCGTCACCGCGCAGTGCGATGCGCTTGACGGCATTGCGGACGGCATCGTGAGCAACCAGGCCGCCTGCGCCTTCGACCCGGCGGTGTTGCGCTGCACGGCAGGAGATGCGGAAACCTGCCTGACCGACCAGCAGATAGCGACGGCCAACACGATCTATTCCGAACTCAAGCGTGCGGACAGCACGAGCGTCTATCCCGGCTGGGGCCCCGGCGGCGAGAACCTGGGCTGGCCCCTGTGGGTGACCGGCTCCGCCATCGGCGGCACCGGCCTCCAGTTCATGTTCGGCAGCGGCCTGGTGAAGTACTGGGTCACGGGCGACCCGGCCTTCAACGTGCTGGGCTTCGATCCGGAGCTCTACTCTGCGGGACTGCGCCTCGCGGCCACAACGCTCGATGCGACGCCCGACCTCCGCTCCTTCTTTGGACAGGGCGGCAAGATGATCCTTGCTCACGGAACGAATGACTGGGCGATCAGCTACAAGGGCTCGATCAAGTACTTCAACGATGTCGCGACCGCGGTTGGTGGCGCGTCCACGCGGGATGCCTCGATGGAGTTCTTCCTCCAGCCGGGCGTCCAGCATTGCTCTGGCGGGGTCGGCCCTGACACCGTCGATCTTGTGGACGCTGTCGTGAAATGGCGAGAAGGTGGTGCCAAGCCCTCCGCGCAGAGCATCGTGGCGAAGAAGCTCGATCCGGCGACCAAGGCCGCCACGCTGGCGCGCCCCTTGTGCCAGTACCCGACCTTCCCGAAATACAAGGGCAGCGGCGACGCGAACTCAGCCGACAGCTACAGCTGCCAAGGTTCTTGAGGACCGAGGAAAGCCGCGAGACTTGGCTCCGTCGGAAAACGAAGATGAACAACGCGCCGCCGAGAGCTTCAGGGCGATGCTCGCCGCTTTCCCGGAGCATGAAAAAAGCCCCGCCGATCACACGATCAACGGGGCTTCATCAACTTGGCGGAACCGGAGGGATTCGAACCCTCGATGAGGCTCTACACCCCATACTCCCTTAGCAGGGGAGCACCTTCGGCCACTCGGTCACAGTTCCTGAAAGAAGCCGAGATTATGCCATCTTTAGGCGCTCGGCTGATCCAGATCGAAGGCTTTGTGCAGTGCGCGCACTGCCAATTCCATATATTTTTCGTCGATCACAACCGAAGTCTTGATTTCGCTGGTCGAGATCATCTGGATGTTGATGCCCTCCTCGCTCAGCACGCGGAACATCTTGCTCGCCACGCCTACGTGGCTGCGCATGCCGATGCCCACGATGCTGACCTTGCAGATCTTGGTGTCGCCCACGATCTCGGTCGCGCCCAGCGAGGGCATGACCTTCGACTGCAGCAGGTCGACCGTCTTCGCGTATTCGTTGCGATGCACGGTGAAGCTGAAATCGGTCTTGCCGTCCTTGCTGAGGTTCTGGATGATCACGTCGACTTCGATGTTGGCGTCCGCCACGGCACCGAGGATGTGATATGCGATGCCGGGCTTGTCGGGCACGCCGAGCACCGAGATCTTGGCTTCGTCGCGGTTGAATGCGATGCCGGATACGACGGCTTGTTCCATGTTTTCGTCTTCCTCGAAAGTGATCAGCGTGCCGGACTTGGCCTCTTCATTGATGTCGATGTCCCACGGCGTGAAGCTCGAAAGCACGCGCAGTGGCACCTTGTATTTGCCGGCGAATTCCACCGAGCGGATTTGCAGCACCTTGGAACCGAGGCTTGCCATTTCGAGCATCTCTTCGAAGCTCACGGTCGAGAGCCGGCGTGCATCGGGCTCCACGCGCGGGTCGGTCGTGTAGACGCCGTCCACGTCGGTGTAGATCAGGCACTCGTGCGCCTTCATTGCAGCGGCAATGGCCACGGCCGAAGTGTCGCTGCCGCCGCGGCCCAGGGTGGTGATGTTGCCGCTGTCGTCAACGCCCTGAAAGCCGGTAATGACAACCACCTTGCCGGCGTCCAGGTCGGCGCGCACGCGCTCGTCGTCGATGCTCTCGATGCGGGCCTTGGTGTAGGAGTTGTCGGTGCGCACCGACACCTGCCAGCCCGCGTAGCTCACGGCTTCCATGCCTTCGGC
>Ga0182006_1000676_pt1 | contig 23945 bp, 19 predicted proteins | sample Sormic07211104_1_FD_123022 | JGI IMG/M metagenome (GOLD analysis project Ga0182006, IMG submission 123022) | Rhizosphere microbial communities from Sorghum bicolor, Mead, Nebraska, USA - 072115-104_1 MetaG | ecosystem: Host-associated > Plants > Roots > Rhizosphere | place: USA: Nebraska...
ACTGATCGGCATGCGCTCGCCGAAGGTCTGCGCGGTTGCATGGCTTTCGGCGATGTCGCCGCGATCCGTCGAAGTGCCGTGCGCGTTCACATAGGCGATCGCTTGCGGCGGCAGTTGCGCGTCGGCGAGCGCGAGTCGCATCGCGAGCGCCATCGTTTCGGCGGTCGGCTGGGTCATGTGCGCGCCGTCCGAATTGCAGCCGAAGCCGACGATCTCCGCGTGAATCGGCGCGCCGCGCGCCACCGCGTGTTCGTATTCCTCGAGGATCAGCGTGGTCGCGCCTTCGCCGACCACCAGGCCGTCGCGTCCGGCGTCGAACGGGCGGGGCGTGAGCTCCGGCGTTTCGTTGCGGGTGCTGGTGGCGAACAAGGTATCGAACACGGCCGCGCCCGGCCCGGAGAGTTCCTCGGCACCGCCACACAGCATCAGCGTCTGCTTGCCTTGCTGGATCGCTTCGTAACCGTAGCCGATGGCCTGGCTTCCCGAGGTGCATGCGCTCGAGGTGGTGATGACCCGGCCCTTGAGGCCGAAGAACACGCCCACGTTCACCGCCGTGGTGTGCGCCATCATCTGGATGTAGCTCGTGGCGGTCACGCCCTGCATCGAGCCGGTCTCGAGCATGTGCCCCACGGTACGGGCTGGCTCGATGCTGCCGCCGGACGAACCGTAGGCCACGCCCATGCGGCCATCGGCGATCCGCTCGTCGTCGAGCAGGCCGGCGTCCGCGAGTGCGCGTTCGCTGGCGGCGACGGCCAGTTGCGCCACGCGCCCCATCGAACGCACGTGTTTGCGCGACCAGTGCGTGGGCAGGCTGAAATCGTCCACCGGCGCGCCCAGGCGGCCGTTGAGCTTGTCGAAGTAGTCCCACTCGCCCATGCGGCGCACGGCGTTGTGGAACTGGCGCAGGCGCGCCTCGATGCGGGTCCAGTCGTGGCCGAGCGGCGTGATGCCGCCGATACCGGTGACGACGACGCGTTTCATCGTGTGATTCCCCGTGGAATATGCGGTGGTGTTCATGCGTTGGATTTCTTTGGTGTGGGAACGCTCACCGGCGCCAGCAGCGCGGTGAAACCGATCCCGAGGAGCAGGGTGAGACCGAAATGCCGGAGGGCGGGCATTGTGCTGAGCGCGAGCAGCCCGAAAGAGAGCAGGGCCGTGGCGGCCGACAGCAGCACGCCCGCGTAGGCGGCCCCGGGAACATGGGCAGCATGAGGCTCGCCTTCGCGAAGGAAGACGGCATAGTTCGCGCCGACACCCAGCACCAGCATCAGGGCCATGATGTGGAACAGGGTGAGCGGTTGGTCGAGATAGCCGAGCGCGGCGACGCTGAAGACGATGCCGGCCGCGGGCGGCAGCAGCACGCGCCAGGCAGCGCGTGGACCGTAGCGCCAGGCGAAGGCGAGGCCGACCAGCGCCAGTGCCGCGCCCAGCCAGATGTTCGCGTAGCCACGATAGCGGCCGAACAACATGGAGATGCCGGCGGGCTTGTCGATCAGCGAGACGCCGGGCAGGCCTTCGGCGGCGGTGCGCAGCAGGTTCACGTCGTCCTGGCCTTGCGGCAGCACGATACTGCCGGTGCCATGATTCCCGCTCATCCACAGGTACTGGAAGGGAGTGTATGCGGGCGTCTTGAACCAGTCGTCGAGGGTGAAGGCACGGCCAGGGAAGGTCGCCTCGTAGGCGTCGGCCGCCTCGGCCTTGAAGCCCGCCGCCTGCATGGCGGAACGGATCTTGCCGTGGAAAATCCCCGTCACGGCGGCGAGGTTGTCGTGTTGCCGTTTCATCGAGGGCAGCATCGTGCTCACACCGGTCCAGCCGGTGAGCTTGCCGTCGTCCCGCCATGTGCGCAGGCGATCGGTGAGCGCTTCCTCGCGTTGCAGCACCTGCTCGGTGTCCTTGCCTTCCACCAGCCAGAACTGGCTGCCGCCCCCGAAACCGGCGATGTCGCGGATCGCGGCCGTCTGTGCCTCCAGCGACTTCGGCGGGGAGATGAGCAGATGGATGTCGTCGTCGTGTCCGAGGCGCGACCAGCCGGGAAGGGCGAGCAGCGCCAGCACGGCGATGGCCGCGAGGGCGCGGCGACCCGAGGCGATGCGCTGCCAGCCGAGTGCCAGCCGCACCAGGGACGGGGCGAGCGGTGCATGGGCCGGCTTCGCCGCCAACACCGGCAACAGCCAGAACACGCTGGCGCAGGCGATGGCCATGCCGGCGATGGCGAAACAGGCCATCTGCCGCAAGGCGGGAAAGGGAACGAGCGCGAGCAGCGCGTAACCCAGCAGGGACGTGGCCAGCGCCAGCAGCAGCGCCGGACGGACCTGGCGCACGCCACGCGCGGCGTTCCACGCCTGGCCTGCGTTGGCACGCGCGCAGAGGTACTGGATCGAATAATCCACCGCTTCGCCCAGCAGCGCCGCGCCGAAGACCAGGGTCAGCAGGTGCAACTGGCCGAACACCTGCACCGTGGCGACGATGGCGCCGACCACGCCGAGCGCGGTCGAAACGAAGGCGATCAGCAGCGGCCGGACCGAACGGAATACGAACAGCAACAGCGCGGCGATGCCGAGTGACGAGGCGATGCCGACCACGTGCGTATCCCGTTCGGCGCCGGCACGCGCGGCGGCAGCGTAGAAGATCGCTCCGGTGCGCAGCAGTCGCGCATCCGGATGCTTCGCCGCCATGGCCTTTTCCGCCTTGGCCAGCGCCGCCAGCGCCTGGCGCTGCACGGTATCGTCGTATGACGAACCGGCGAGCGTGGCGATCACCAGGACGTGGGTCTCGTCGCCGCGACGCGCGACGAGCAGGTCGTCCTCGGGCACGAGGGTGGCATGGTTCCACGGCTGGCGGTCGAGCCAGTGTTGCAGCCAGCCGAACGGATCGTCGGTGAGTTTCGCGCCCACGTTCGCACCGAAGGGTTCATTCAACCGCCGCCTGAGCATGGCGACGGGATCGAAGCCCGGTGCCACGATGGCGGCGCGATCTTCCGCCGTCAGCAGATGGAAACGGAACGGCAGGAACGGCGTGACGAGCTGGTCGAGGTCGAAGGGCGGCAGTTCGGCGATGACCGAGGCAAAGACGGGATCGCCACTCAGCGCGGCGCCCAGCTCGCGCGCGGCGTCCTTGGCGCTGCCGTCATCGGCACTGCCCACCAGCAGCACCATGCGGTCCCCGCTGGACTTCGCCAGCCGTTCCACCGCGTCTTCCGCCAAGGGGTGGCGCTCGGTGGCCGGCAGCATGGTCAGCAGGTCGGTCTGTAGTGGCGAGACGCCGCGGCCGAAGAGCAACCATGCACACGACACGCAGGCCACCAGCGCCGCGAACGCGAACAAGCCGGCACGCACCGCGGTCGGTACCTGTCTCATGGAACGCCGAGCACCTTGGCTTCGAGCAGGGTGAGGGGCCCGGCGTCGCGCGTGTCGGAGAAGGCGATGCGGGTGCGTTCGCCATTGGCCAGCTCGACCTCGATCGATTGCAGGAAGGCATCGCCCTTCAGCGTGATGCCGGCCAGTACGCGGGCCATGCGCGCCTGGCGTGGCACGAAGCGCAAGGTCCAGCGTTCCGGCGAGCCTTCCGCGGTGACGCTGAACTGGCGCATGGCCTCGGTGGATTGCCCGGCGAGCAGCGACTGCAGCATCGCCGAGACCTGGCTGACGCCGCGGTTGCCGTCGCGAACGCGTTCGAGCCTGCCCTGCGCATCCAGCCGCGAAGTGCCGTCCGTGGTGAGCACGAGGTTGTCGTCGAAGTGATCGCGCGTGTGCCAGAGCATGCCGTGGCCGACGACGAACAGGAGGTCGCCATGGCTGACCTGGGGCTCCGCCAGCGCGGGGTTCTCGCGGCTCTGGGTGAACGTGGCGCGCACCTGGGCGTGCCGGGCGAGTTGCGCCAGGATGTCGTCCACGAGGGTCGGCGCCTGGGCCTGGACGGCAAACGCGCAGAACAGCGCGGCGAGGGCGATCAGGCGGCGCATCGTGCGTTCCTTCGGTTGAACTTGCGAAGGAGCAAGCGAGGCATGCGTGGCAGCATGCCGAGCAACAGGCGGGTGTGCATGGCGGTGATGCGGACGTTGTCGTGCCACATGCGAAAGTGCGACAGGCCGTCTTCCGGATAGATCACGCGCGTCGGCACGTTTCGCACCGGCACGCCGCGCCAGTACAGGCGCACCGCGATCTCGGTGTCGAAGTCCATGCGTGCCGGAAGCGGCTTGCGCGCTATCTCGGCGCAGGTGTCGGTGAGTGGATAAAGGCGGTACCCGCACATGGAATCGTGGATGTCGAACGAGAGCGTTTCGACCCAGACGCAGGCGTGGGTGAGGTAGCGGCCGTACAGGCGGGCGCGCGGCACCGTGTCGTCGTAGATCGGCTTGCCGCAGATCATCGCTTCCGGAGTGGCGCGTGCCTCGGCGAGGAAGCGCGGCACATCGGCGATGTCGTGCTGCCCGTCGGCGTCGATCTGCAGCACGTGGCTGTAACCCGCAGCGTGCGCGGCGAGGAAGCCGGCGGTGAGAGCGGCGCCCTTGCCTGCGTTCTCGGGCAGGCGGATCAGGCGAAGCTCGTCGCGCCCGGCGACCACGGCGTCGAGGATGTCGCGCGTCTCGTCGTTCGAGCCGTCGTCGACGATCAGCACGGGCAAGCCGTGTGCAGCCAGGGCGTTCGCCGTGGCGGCGATGGTTCGTCCGTGGTTGTAGATCGGTACGACGGCGCAGGGCGCGAAGGAACGCGCCGCGGCATCGCGCGGTCCGGGCCTGCCCGCCATCGGTCCGCTCAGCGGGTGAGCAGTGACTGCACGGTGGCGACGACGTCGCCGACCGTACGCACGCTCTTGAAGTCCTCGGGCTTGATCCGGGTGCCGGTCATGTCCTGTACCTGGATCGCGAGATCGATCGCGTCGATGCTGTCCAGTTCGAGGTCGGTGAAGAGGTTGGCTTCCGGGGTCACCTTGCTCGGGTCGATCTCGAAGGTCTCGTGCAGGACCGAGCGGAGACGAGCGAGGACGTCGTCGGAGGTGAAGGTTTCAGCTGGGATCGCGCTCATAGCTCGGTAAGTCCATTTCATCCCCGGGGTCGCGCAGGCCCGCGCCCGCGAGGGCAAACGGAAACGGGCGCCACCATCGAGGCGACGAAGGTGATCGGAATGCTCTGGTTGTCGCCGCCGTCCGGCGGCATTCCCCTGAACCCAAAAGCACCGTGTAGGCAAAGCCTTACAAGAGTACCCGGGTGCGGAAAGTGTAGCAGATCGAAGCCCGGAACATGGGGTCCACTTGCCGTGACGTCTCGAGTGCGGAGAGCCGCTGTGGGAGCCGCTTCAGCGGCGATCCCGCGGCAGCGGGCCCGCTGTCGACAAGCACCCATCGCCGCTGAAGCGGCTCCCACGGGTCACCGGGGTTGGCGTCCGGACACGGCGACCGTCCGGACGCCGTACCGTCCGCGGACACGTACCGGTATCACGGACGCCCCGCGCCAACCCCCGTGGAATGCGCCTGCCAGCCCGTTCCGCCGGTTGGCACGGCCCTTGCGATACCCCTCTCGAAACCTCTTCATCCACTCTCCTGGAGAACGACCATGAAATTCGAGACCGCCATGCTGAAGACCTTCTTCGTCGCCGCCGTCCTGACCTGCCTGTTGACCCTTGGTGCGATGGTGACCGCACCGGCGCCCGCCGTGACCGCGACGAACCTGGCCGTCGCGGCGTCTTGACCCGGCACGGTGGCGACTTCAGGCGAGCGGTACACGAAAGACGACCGCGTCGCTTACGTTGCTGGTTGCGTTTATGACCTGACCTGACAGCAGGATTCCACGGGTGCCCTGGACGGTGAATCCTCGCGCGATTTCATTGAAATACGCAGGCTCGCCAAAAACGACATACATGAAGCCGCGGTCGCCGAACGATTCATCCGGCACGCCCGAGGAGGAGTACCGGCCCACCAGCCACCCTTTGGCGTACGTGCCACCGAGGGTGCCGGCGACGACGAGTTTCCCGGACCGGTCGAACATGCCACCGTGCAGCCTCGCTGTTCCAAGGTGCGCGGGGGTCAGGATGGGATGCCCTCCGCCGAAATCCTGGTTCGCTCGACCGTCCGCATCGATGCCGACGACGAATCCATAATCGCGAGAGGTAGCGGTGCCGGGAACCGGGTCTGTTCCCAGGCCGATGAATCCCCCGTCCGCAGTCGGCAGAACGTTCACGAAATACGGTGGCCCCGTGTCGGGATCTTCTGTTTCGGGCAGATAGTATGTTCCCTGGCTTCCGAACGTCGTGTCGATTTCCCCGTTCGGAAGGAACCGGCGCGCAAGTGCCTGCAACGAGTTCATGCCCGCGAGAATGAACTTCTCGCCCTGGATGACGGCGCACTGGACATTTTCGTCCACGCCGCCGGGAAAGGCCGCCGGAAGGATGCCCGCTTCGCCGAACGAGGGGTCGGCGCTTCCATCCTCGAGCAACCGGATGATTACGCCGTCGATCTTTCCGTCACTCCTGCGATAACGTCGACCCGCCAGGACAATCAGCTCGCCGTCCAGGGAAATGACGTTTGCGTCGAGCAGAATGTGTTCTTCGAACACGAAGATCCGCGTGCCTTCGTTGCCGAATGACATGTCGAGCGAGCCATTCGCATGAAACCTTGCGAGAAATGGCTCCGGTATGTCGTACGGTCGACCCGACGTGCAGCGCAAGAGGATCTTTCCATCGGGCAGGACGAACGGCTGGATGCCTTTTGCGACGACGCCGAACTCCTCCGCGACCTGCGATAGCGCGTACGGTGGGGAGTTGCGTGTGCCGCGCGTCCGGGAATTCCCATTTCCGTGTGTTTCGCCGGGGGCGGGATGAACCGAGTAGCCCTCGGCACCGAATGTCTGATCGATCCGGCCATCGGGGTGAAGCTTGGCAAGCCCGAATAGAGCACCGACCGCCACATCGTCGATGCATGACAATGCAACGAAAATACTGTCGTCGTCACCCGTCGCCATGTCGTACGCGAACGTACGCCGATGGCTCGAAGTCAAGATGAGCCTGCCATTGTCGCCGAACGAGGGGTCGAGCTCTGCTGCTTGATGCATCAGAGGGGATGTACGTCGTCGGCCTGCAAGCCTTTCAGGCCTTGTACGACGATGAACGACACCCTCTGTCCTTCCTTCAGGGTCTTGAAACCCGTTGTCTGGATGGACCGGAAGTGCACGAAAACGTCGGCACCCGTTTCCGGGGCGATGAAGCCGAATCCCTTCGCGTCGTTGAACCATTTGACCGTGCCGTTCTGCCTTTCCACGCCGTTGTTCATGATGCATCCACTCCATGGTTTGCCGATGGCGGCTCGGATGGAACCGCCGTGTCCAGCTTATGCCCGGCGTTGCCGCGCCGGGGGATGACGGTGCTCGTCCAGATGGCGTAATCCCGAAACGAAAAAAGCCGCCGGATCGCGCCGGCGGCTTCTTCGTTGCCCAATATGCGTAGTGCTTACTGCCCGCGCATACGGCCCTGGAAGCGCGGTGCGCCGTTGCCCATGTGGGGCAGGCGGATCTTGCCGATGGCGCTGATGCGCTCTTCCGCCATGCGGTCCGCGGCCTTGTAGGTCGGGATGTTGTCGCGGGCGGAGATCTCGAAGATGCGGCCGACGTTGTAGTAGATCGTGCGCATCATGCGCATGGCGCGTTCGCGGTTGTAGCCGTCGATCTCCAGCGACACGTTCATCACGCCGCCTGCGTTCACCGCGTAGTCCGGGGCGTAGACGATGCCGCGACGTGCCACTTCGTCACCGATGGCGTCGGTCGCGAGCTGGTTGTTGGCCGCGCCGCAGATGATCTTCGCCTTGATGCGGTCGATCGTCTGCTCGTTGATCGTGCCGCCGAGGGCGCACGGACTGTAGACATCGGCGTCGACGTCGTAGATCTCGTCCAGGCCCACGGCCTCGCAGCCGAGTTCGTCGACGCAGCGCTGCACCGCATCCTTGTTGATGTCGGTGACGAACACCTTCGCGCCCTGCTCGCGCAGCAGCTTGATGAATTCGCTGCCGACGTGGCCGCAGCCCTGCACGGCGTAGCTGTACTTGCCGACGTCTTCGTTGCCGTGCTTGCTCTGCAGCGCGGCCATCAGGCCTTGCAGCGTGCCGAAGGCGGTGAACGGCGAGGGATCGCCCGAACCGCCGTGCACCTGGTGCACGCCGGTGACGTATTCGGTCTCGCGGTAGACGTATTCCATGTCGTTGACGTCGATGCCGACGTCCTCGGCCGTGATGTAGCGGCCGTTGAGCGAGTTGACGAAACGGCCGAAGGCGCGGAACAGCGCCTCGGACTTGTCCTTGGAGGGATCGCCGATGATCACGGCCTTGCCGCCGCCGAGGTTCAGGCCGGCCACCGCGTTCTTGTAGGTCATGCCACGCGACAGGCGGAGCACGTCGTTGACGGCATCCTGCTCGGTCTTGTACGGCCACATGCGCAGGCCGCCCAGGGACGGGCCAAGCACGGTGTTGTGGATCGCGATGATGGCCTTCAGGCCCGCGTCCTTGTTATGGCAGAAGACGACTTCTTCGTGGCCCGTGTTGGCGATGGTTTCGAAAATCATCGAACGCTAACTCCAGTCTCAAGCGGCAGCAGCACCGCCCTCTAGGTGAAAACCGGCGGTGGGGACCACCGGTGGATGATTGTGACCGTCCAAAAAAATCGCCCCGGCCTGCGAGGCGGGGGCGATATGTCGTGTCAGCTGCCTAGTTTAAACCGTTGTGGCGCTCAGTGTAGGTGCGGCGCAGCACGGGCTCAGCGGTGCCAGTGCGGATCGCGGTACCAGGTCTCCCGCTCGATCCGCCAGCCACGGCCGTACGGGCGCCACACGGGCGGCCGGTAGACATAGCCGGGGCGGCCCGCGTACCAGTGGCCGCCGACCCAGACATAGCGGCTGCCGGCCCAGTTCCAGTAGCCGGGTGCCCAGACATAGCCTGCCCGTGGCGGCGGAACGCGCTCGAAGCGCGGCGGCGGCGGCCGGTTGCTCACGGTGACCGACACATATTCCCTTGCGGCGGCGGGCGGGGTGTAGCTCGCGGCGCCGACGGCCAGGCCCAGGGCGGCGACGGCGGCGAGGGTGCGGGTCAGGGTGGTCATGGCGTGCTGTTCCTCCGGGACGTCCGCGGATGCGGATTCGTGCGCCAGAACGCGGGCTCCAGGGGCGAGGTTGACCAGTAGCCGGTGTGAGCGTTCAGGTTCGTGAAAAGCCCGGATGCGGGATAATCCCGGGGGCTTACCCCACTGGTCCTTCCATGAAACCACCTCGCCGCTTCGGCGCCCGCATCATCGCGACCCTTCTGGGCATCCGTGTCGCGTATCGGTTCGGCAGCCGCCTTTTTCCCAAGCGGACCGTCGTCCATGCGGCACGGGTCTTCCAGACGCCGCTACCGAGCAGCCGTGAACGCGCGACAAGCGCCTTGGCAGCGATGTCGGCTCGCCGGGAAACCGTGGAGGTCGACGGCATCCCGATCGCCACGTACGTCTGGGGCGATCCGTCGGCACAGCCTTACGTCTTGCTGGTGCACGGCTGGTCGAGCATGGGCTTGCGCTGGGAGAACTGGGCGGCCCGCCTTCTCGCCCGTGGCTGGGCTGCCGTGGCGTTCGACCAGCCAGGCCACGGGCATAGTGGAGGCATGCTGTGCACGTTGCCCGATTTCGCTCGCACCGTGGGCGCGATAGGGCGCCACTACGGTGGCGCGGAAGGTGTGGTCGCCCATTCCCTGGGCGGTGCGGCGGTCACGCTCGCGCTGGACGATGGATGGACGGCGAAGCGCGTCGTCTTGATCGCGCCCGCCGCCGATCCGCAGGCGGCGACGCGACGGTTCGCGCGTTTCGTGCGGTTGGGCGAACACCTCAGGCCGGCATTGCACGATGTGCTCGCGGAGCGCACCGGCGTCCTTATCGACGACCTGCATATCCGCCACCACGCGCCGAAGAGGACCCAGCCCTTGCTGGTCGTGCACGACGTGTCGGATCGTGACGTGCCGGTGGGCGAGGGCGAACTGTATGCCAGCCTCTGGCCCGGGGCGAAGTTGCTCAGGACGGAGCGCCTGGGCCATCGGCGGGTGGTGGACGATGAAACGGTGGTGGCGGCCTCGTTGGCGTTCTTGTCGGACTGACTTCATCGCGGCGCCTGCGCTGCACCGCACCAAAGGCCATCGGCGCCTCCGCAGTAGAATCGACCGGTTCCCCACCGTTGTCGGTCTTCCCCGGAGTTTCCATGAGTTCGCAGCCCAAGCACATCCCCGCCAGCAGCACGGACGCGGAGGCGACACCGCTGCGTTTCGTCACGGCGGCGAGCCTGTTCGATGGCCACGACGCGGCCATCAACATCATGCGCCGGATCATCCAGAGCCAGGGCGCCGAGGTCATCCACCTGGGCCATAACCGCTCGGTGGAGGACGTGGTCCGCGCGGCGCTGCAGGAAGACGCCGACGCGATCGCGTTGTCGTCGTACCAGGGCGGCCACGTCGAGTACTTCAAGTACATGGTCGACATGCTGCGCGAGCGCGGTGCCGCCCATGTCCGTGTGTTCGGCGGTGGCGGCGGCACGATCACGCCGGAAGAGATCAAGGAACTCCAGGCCTATGGCGTGGAGCGCATCTACCATCCCAACGATGGCATGAAGCTCGGCCTCACCGAGATGATCGAGGACGTGATGTCGCGGACGCGCGCCGCGGTGAAACAGCGCGTCGAAGCGGCGCCGGCGGCCGCCTCCGTCGAGGACGAGATCTCCATCGGTGCCATGCTCTCGGCGATCGAGGAAGACCGGTTCACCGAGGAAGAGCTCGCACGCCTGCGCAAGGCGTGGAAGCTCGCCGGCGGCAAGACGCCGGTGCTCGGCCTCACCGGCACGGGTGGTGCGGGCAAGTCCTCGGTGGTGGACGAATTGCTGTTGCGCTTCCTCCACGCCTTCCCGGACAAGCGTATCGCCGTGCTCGCCGTGGACCCCACCCGCCGACGCAGCGGTGGCGCGTTGCTGGGCGATCGCATCCGCATGAACTCGCTGCGCAGCCCGCGCGTCTACATGCGTTCGATGGCCACGCGACGCCAGCATGCCGCGACCTCCATCGTGTTGCACGATTGCATCGATTTCCTCAAGGCCCAGGCGTACGACCTGGTGATCGTCGAGACCGCCGGCATCGGCCAGAGCGATTCGGAAATCGTCGATCTCGTCGACTTCCCGGTCTACGTCATGACCAGCGAATACGGCGCGGCGAGCCAGCTCGAGAAGATCGACATGCTCGACTTCGCCGAGCTGGTGGTGCTCAACAAATTCGACAAGCGGGGCGCCGAAGACGCGTTGCGTGACGTGCGCAAGCAGTGGAAGCGAAACCGCATCGCTTTCCAACTGGCCGACGAGAACGTGCCGGTGTATCCGACGATCGCCAGCCAGTTCAACGATCCGGGCGTGACCTGGATGTTCGCCAACCTGTGCCGCCTGCTTCGCGAGAAGCTCTCGCTGCCGGCGGGCGAGTGGACTCCCGAGGTGGACACCAGCCTGCGCGAGCCGCGCGCGACGGTACTGATCCCGGGCAACCGCGTCCGCTACCTGGCCGAAATCGCCGAGCAGGGCCGCGGCGTCAACGGGACGATCGCCAGGCAGGCCGAGGCGGCAAGCAAGGCACAGCATTATTACGAGTCGCTCAAGGACATCGGCGACGACGCCTTGCCCCGCGCCTTCGACCTCTACGACCACGACCTGCTCGTCGTCGACGGCGACCGTTCGCTGGCCACGCTGCGCCAGCGCTACAACGAGGCGGTGCGCGAACTTTCCAGCGAAGCCATCAACCTGCTCCGTGAGTGGCCATCGCGATTCGAATCGGTCACCGCCGAGTTCAACGAATACCAGGTGCGCGACAAGGTCATTCGCGTCGAGAACTATCGTGAATCCCTGAGCCACCAGAAAATCCCGAAAGTGTCTCCGCCGAAGACGAAGGACTGGGGCGACCTCCTGTCCTTCCTCATGCGCGAGAACCTGCCCGGGCATTATCCGTACACGGGTGGCGTATTCCCGTACCGCCGCGCGGGAGAGGACCCCACCCGCATGTTCGCCGGCGAGGGTACGCCGGAACGCACCAATCGCCGCTTCCATTACCTTTCGCTGGGAGGCGCGGCCGCGCGCCTGTCGACGGCGTTCGACTCGGTCACGCTGTACGGCGAAGATCCGGCGCCGCGTCCCGATATCTACGGCAAGATCGGTAATTCAGGCGTGTCCATCGCGACGCTGGACGACATGAAGAAGCTCTATTCGGGCTTCGACCTGTCGGCTCCCTCGACGTCGGTGTCGATGACGATCAACGGGCCCGCGCCGATCATCCTCGCCATGTTCATGAACACGGCGATCGACCAGAACGTGGAGAAGTACCTCAACGAGGACGCCTCCCGCTGGGAGATGGCCAACGCGCGCATCGCCGAGTTGTATCCCGATGGCAACCGCCCTCGTTACAACGGCGACCTACCGAAGGGCAACGACGGCCTCGGGCTCGGCCTGCTGGGTGTGTCGGGCGAGGAAGTGGTCGATCCGGAGACCTACGCCCGGATCAAGGCATACACGCTGGCGACCGTGCGCGGGACCGTCCAGGCCGACATCCTGAAGGAAGACCAGGCGCAGAACACCTGCATCTTCAGCACGGAGTTCGCCCTGCGCATGATGGGCGACATCCAGCAGTATTTCGTCGACCACAAGGTACGCAACTTCTACTCGGTATCGATCTCGGGATATCACATCGCCGAAGCGGGCGCCAACCCGATCAGCCAGCTGGCCTTCACGCTGTCGAACGGATTCACCATCGTCGAGTATTACCTCGCGCGTGGCATGAAGATCGACGATTTCGCGCCGAACCTGTCGTTCTTCTTCTCCAACGGCATGGACCCGGAATACACCGTGATCGGCCGCGTCGCGCGCCGCATCTGGGCCCGTGCCATGCGCGAGCGCTACGGTGCCAGCGCACGCAGCCAGATGCTGAAGTACCACATCCAGACCTCCGGCCGTTCGCTGCACGCGCAGGAGATCCAGTTCAACGACATCCGTACCACGTTGCAGGCCCTGTACGCGCTGTTCGACAACTGCAACAGCCTGCACACCAACGCCTATGACGAGGCGATCACCACGCCGACCGAAGAGAGCGTGCGTCGTGCCGTGGCGATCCAGCTGATCATCAATCGCGAACTGGGGCTCAACTTCAACGAGAACCCCTGGCAGGGCAGCTACGTCGTGGACGAGCTGACCGACCTGGTCGAGGAAGCCGTATACAAGGAGTTCGAGGCGATCAGCGAGCGCGGCGGCGTGCTCGGCGCGATGGACACGATGTACCAGCGCGGAAAGATCCAGGAAGAATCGATGTACTACGAGCACAAGAAGCACGACGGCTCGCTTCCGCTCATCGGCGTCAATACCTTCCTGCCCAAGGATCACGGCGGCGAGATCGCCACCGAGATCGAACTGATCCGCTCCACGGAAGAAGAAAAAGGCCAGCAGATCGACAACGTGCTGCTTTATGGCAAGGCCCGCAACCGGCTCGCACCGGAGAGCCTCAAGGTCTTGCAGAAGACCGCCCGCGAGCGCCGCAACGTGTTCGAGCAGCTGATGGAAGCGGTGAAGAACAACTCGCTGGGCCAGATCAGCCACGCGCTGTACGACGTAGGCGGCGAATACCGCCGCAATATGTGAACCGGTGGGAGCCGACTCTGTCGGCGATGGGGCGCGTCGTGTGGGAGCCGCTTCAGCGGCGACGGATGCCACGGCGTCACCGCTCCGTTGGCTTTTCGCCGATGAATCGGCTCCCACAAGTCGGCACCTGAATCGCCGACAGGGTCGGCTCCCACTGGGCAGTCGCGACACAAAGCCACCGCCGGATTTGAACTCGACACGCGGTTCGTAGTCCCATGGGGGCTTGGTTTTCGCGGGAGCAGCAGGTTGAGCAGACAGTCATCGGGTTCGAAATGGGTCGCGGCGTTGCTGGTCGTGACGATCGCCGTGATCATCGGCGTGTTCGTTTATCGCGAGAAGCAGGCGCGGGAAGCGGCCTCCGCACCGCCGTTCGCCGTTGCCGGATCGTCGTCGTCGGCAGCGTCGACAGCCGTGCACGATGCGACGTTGCCGCAGCATCCCATCGGCGGTCCGGCGACCGCTTCCACGGCATCGTTGCCGCCGCTCGACCAGAGCGATGACGAGATCCTTTCCGGCTTGCTGGCGCTGGCCAGCGATGGTGCGCTGAAGTCGGTCTTACGCACCGACGCCATCGTCTCGCGCATGGTGGCGACGATCGACGCGCTGCCGAAGCAGAGCGTCGGCATGAATGTCGTGCCCCTGCGCACGCCCACGGGGCGCTTCCAGGTCGTGTCGGACGACGGCAATTTCGTCGCCTCGAAGAAGAATGCCGAACGCTATGCGACCTATATGTACGTCGCGGACCGGATCGATCCCAATGCGGCGGCCGCCTGGTACAAGCGTAACTATCCGCTGTTCCAGCAGGCCTACCGCGACCTGGGAACCAACGGGTATTTCAACGACCGCCTGGTCGAGGTCATCGACCACTTGCTCGCCGCGCCCGAACCGAAGGGAAACCAGCAGCTGATTCCCGCGAAGGAGGGGTACGTCTATGCGAATCCCGCGCTGGAACAGCTGTCGGTCGGGCAGAAGTTCATGATGCGCGTGGGGCCGGAGAACGAAGGGAAGCTCAAGACGAAGCTGAGGGCCTTGCGCGAAGCGGTGGTTGCGCAGCCGACGGCATCAGGTTCGGTGGGTGATGCGGGGGCTGGTCCGCGGTAGTGCGGGAGGAAAGCATCGCCGACAAGTCGGCTCCCACAAGGGCCTAGGGGCATCGCCGACAGGGTCGGCTCCCACCATAGCCCGCGGACCTGCTAACCCGGTGGGAGCCGACCCTGTCGGCGATGCTCTTGCTTGTTGTGGGAGCCGACTTGTCGGCGATGCGCCCGTCAGGGCGCCTTCTTCGACGGATCGCGCACCGGCACGTTGATATTGCAGAGATCGATCTTGCCAGCCGGTCGTGTATAGAATGCATCCTGACGATTGCGCTTGGCCTCGATCACGGCGGCGAACGTCTTGCTGTCGGTACGCAGCACCTGTATCGGCGTGCGCTCGGCTTCCGGAACATCCGCGGCGAGGCGCACGTTCTTGATCGTCACGCGTTGCTCCGGCTTGTCGTAGAAGCCCATCGGTTCGCCGCCGCGCGGATAGGCGGAGAGGATCTCCATGCCCTTGATGACCTTGCCTGCGACGGCGAGGTTGCGATCGAGGTTGCGCGGCGCCTGGCCGATGATCGCGTAGAGCGAACTGCCGTTGCCGCTCTCGGCACCGGTATCGCGCGCGACACCGACCGTGCCGTAGCAATGGGTGATCCAGGCCTCGCCCTTGCCATCGCGGGCGACAGGGAAGCCGTCGGAAAAGCCGACCTCGGGCGCATAGACGTCGCCGTCCTGAAGCCTGGTGAACGGATAGGCCGTGCCACCCTTGCGGGTGAACTCCGGTGCCAGGGTTTCCTTCGCCGTGCCCAGGCTCTTCGCCTTTTTCTTGTCGTCACCGTCCGGGTCGCCCCACTGCGTGACGAAGTTGTCCTGGACGCGGATCACCTGGGTACCGTCGAAGTAATGCTCGCGGATCAGCGTGCGGATGTTCGCCGCGTGCAGCGGCGACCAGTCCTGGGCGAGCTCGATGATCACCCGGCCCTGCGGCAGCTCCATGTAGACCAGGTTCTGCGGATCGGGCGTGCGCCATTCCGCGGGTGTCGACTTCGCCAGGAGCTCCTTGGGCGTGGGCGTCTTCTTGGCTTCTTCCGCCACGGCGGGCAGGGCGAGGGCGAGCGCGAGCGCAAGGCAGGTACGAGCGAGCATGGGATCCCCAAGGTGTGGTTGGACAGGCGACGTTAGCAGAGCCCGGCTCGCTCCCGCCATGGCTAGAGACCCAGGATGGCCTTCGGTTCCAGATAGGCCTCCAGTCCGAAGCGGCCGTACTCGCGTCCGATGCCAGACTGCTTGAAACCACCGAACGGCGCCTTCGGGTCGTGGGCCAGCGTGTTCACCATGACACGGCCCGCATCGATGCGGGAGGCCATGCGGAGTGCACGGCTGGTGTCGCTGGAGAAGACATAGGCTTGCAATCCATACGGCGTGTCGTTGGCGATCGCGATCGCGTCTTCCTCGTCGTCGTAAGCGATGATCGAAAGCACCGGCCCGAAGATCTCCTCGCGCGCGATGGCCATGTCATTGCGCACGTCGGTGAACAAGGTAGGGCGAACGAGCCATCCGCGCGCGTAACCATCGGGCCGGCCCTCACCGCCGGCGAGCAGTCGCGCGCCTTCCTCGACACCCTTGCGGATATAGCCCTGCACGCGCTGCCATTGTTTCGCACTGACCATTGGGCCGACGGTGGTGGCGGGATCGTTGGGATCGCCCGAGACGACCGCATCGACGGCGTCCTTCGCCATGGCTTCGAACTCGGCCAGCCGCGAACGCGGCACGAGGATGCGAGAGCCGGCGATGCATGCCTGCCCGCTGTTGTTGAAGCCCGCCATGATCGTCAATGGCACCACCCGCGCGAAGTCGGCGTCGTCGAGGATCACGCTGGGCGACTTGCCGCCCAGTTCGAGCGTGATGCGCTTGATCGTATCGGCACCCGCCCGAAGGATGCCCTTGCCGACCGCCGTCGATCCAGTGAAGGAGATCTTCGAGACATCGGGGCTGCCCACGATCTCGGCGCCGACGACATCGCCGCGGCCGGTCACGATGTTGAACACGCCGGCGGGTGCCCCGGCTTCGTGCAAGGCCTCGGTGACGATACGCGTCTGCAACGCGCTCATCTCGCTCGGTTTGATGACGGTCGTACATCCTGCCGCGATCGCGGCGGCGAGCTTGCCGCAGATGAAGCCGGCGTTGCTGTTCCACGGCGTGATGAGCCCGGCGACACCGACAGGTTGCATGACCACGGTGGACGACCCCATGCGACGCTCGAAATCGAACTCGCGCAGCGTGGCGATGGCGTCGAGGAACACGCTGGACGCGTGCCCGGTCATCCAGCTGCCGCGCGATACCGGCGCACCGTATTCCTCGCGAATCGCGGTGAAGAGGTCGTCCTCGCGTGCGACGACCGCGTCGTGCATGCGCTGGAGCAGGGCGATGCGTTCGTCGATCGTGGTCCTGGAGAACGTGGAGAAGGCGCGCTTGGCCGCCGCGATCGCGCGTCGGGTGTCCTCGGCATCGGCCAGCCGGACCGTTCCGATGACTTCTTCTGTAGCGGGGTTGAAGAGTTCGAAACGCTCGTCGCCGTGCGAGGTGACGAAGGCTCCGTCGATGTAGATGTGTTCGATCGCATGCATGGGGAAGTCCTCGAAAGCCGCTCCGAAGCGGGCGGCGCCTTCCAAGGGTGCGGTCGCCGCATTAATCTGATAAGACGGATAAATTCAAATGGCTTGTTAAGCGGAGACGGATAATGCGCCCGGGACTCACCGAACTCGAAGCCGTGCTCGCCGTGGCCCGGCAGGGAAGCTTCCGCGCCGCCGCCGCGTCGCTGGAGATGTCCACCTCCGCGCTCAGCCAGTCCGTGGCCTCGTTGGAATCCCGCCTGGGCACGCGGCTCTTCCACCGGACCACCCGCAGCGTCCGGCTCACCGAGGCGGGGGAGCGGTTCGTGGCCGAGGTGGGTCCGGCCCTCGCCGACATCCGTGGCGCGATCGAACGGATCAGCGACCACGGCGAGACCCCGACCGGCAGCTTGCGCATCAACACGTCGGTCGGCGCGGCGCGGCGCGTCATGGGTCCGTACCTGATTCCCTATCTTCGGCGATATCCGAAGGTGCGGCTGGACCTCGTCACCGAGGACCGCCTGATCGACATCGTGCGTGAAGGCTTCGATGCCGGATTCCGCACCATGGACACGGTGCCGGGCGACATGATCGCCGTGCCGTTGGGGCCCCCGGTGCGTTTCGCCGTCGTGGGATCGCCGGACTACTTCGCCCGGCATGGCCGGCCAGCGACCCCGGCGGATCTTGCCCGGCATACGGGCATCCGCGCGCGCATGCCCGCCGGCCACATCTATCACTGGGAGTTCGAGCGGCACGGTGAAGCATCGACGGTGGACGTCGACGGCACGCTGACCCTCGACGAGCCGCAACTGATGCTCGACGCGGCGCGGGCCGGCCTCGGCCTGGCCTATCTGGCCGAGTTCAACGTGGCGGAAGACCTCGCCACGGGCCATCTCGAACGGGTGCTGGAGGACTGGACGCCACCCTTCGACCGCCTGTGCCTGTACTACCCGGGGCGGCGCCACGTGCCAGCCGCCCTGCGCGCCCTGGTCGACCTCATCAGGGAGACGGGCTGAGCGCATGGGCCAAGGGTCATGGCAAACCTTTGCGACGCCGGAGGCATCCTTTCCGTAAGTTTCCACGACCCGGATCGTCCATGCGCCGTCGCCTTGTCCTGTTCACCTTCCTTTGTGTCGCCAGCGCCGCCGCGCATGCGGAGGTGACGATCGATGGCCACATCGATCCCGCCGAATGGGCGGGTGCGAAACGCATCGTCGACTTCCGCGACACCCAACCCAAGACAGGCAAGCCCGGCAGCCAACCCACGGAGGCCTGGGTACTGTCGACGCCGAAAGGCCTGGCCGTGGCGATCCGCGTGACGCAGTCGGCCGACATCCCCCGCTCGCGCCAACAGGCCCGGCGCGACGAGAACGCCCTGGTCGACCGCATCAACGTGATGGTCGACTTCGATGCCGATGGCCGCGTCGGCTACGACTTCGAGGTGAAGTCGCAAGGCGGCGTCGCGGACGAGGTGATCACCAACGAATCCGACTTCAGCTACGACTGGGACGGGCGCTGGGACCACGCGGTCAGCGAAGACGCCGAAGGCTACTCGGTGGAAGTGCTGATCCCCTGGTACATCGCTCCGATGCGCAAGGCCAACGGCGATACGCGCACCATTGGCCTGTACATCGACCGGGTGATCGGCAGCACGGGCGAGCGCATGGCATGGCCGGCGGTGAGCTTCGATAACGGCCGCTTCCTCTCCAACTTCCAGCGCGTGGAACTGCCGGCGTATTCCCAGGCGCTGTTCGCCGTCACCCCGTACGTCGTGGGAAAGGTGGATCGCGCGCATGGCGGGACTTCCTTCGAGCAAGGCGCCGACATCATCTGGAAGCCGAACGGGCAGACCCAGCTCACGGCGACGGTCAATCCCGACTTCGGCCAGGTGGAAAGCGACGACCTCGTCGTGAACTTCTCGCCGGAGGAAACCTTCTTCACCGACAAGCGCCCCTTCTTCACCGAGAACCAGGGCATCTTCGATTTCAGCCTGCTCGATGACGATTCGCAGCTGGTGTACACGCGGCGTGTCGGTGGCGCCTCGGACGATGGCCACGGCGCGGCCGACATCTCGGCCGCGGTGAAGGTGAACGGCAGCGTCGGTTCGACCAGCTACGGCATCCTCACCGCGCAGGAAAAGGGCGATGCCGGGCGCACGTTCGGCGCTTTCCGGCTCAGCCAGAACGTGGGCACGCAAACCTTCGGCATGCTCGCCACGCGGGTGAACCACCCCTACCTCGACCGCGACGCGAACGTGCTCGGCTTCGACCATCGCTGGCAACCGAACGCGGCCTTTTCCATCACCAGCAACGTGGTCGGCAGCAAGATCGACCAGCCGAAGGCGGACAGTTCCGGCCTCGGTGCCACCAGCATCGCCTTCTGGGAAATGAACGATGTCTGGAGCCAGCAATGGCTGGGCATGTACTTCGGCCGCCGCCTGGACATCGACGACTTCGGTTACCTGCCGCGCAACGACATGGAATACCTGCATTGGGAGGTTCGCCAACGCGTGACCGGATTGCCGGAGGATTCCGCGTACACCTCGCACATGTGGCACTACCGCATTTCGGCGCTCGATAACACGGAAGGCCGCGTCGTGCACCGCCGCTTCCGCATCCTGCGTGACAGCCAGCGCCGCGACGGTGGCGAGGAGGTATGGCGGCTGGACGCGTTCACATCCGCCTACGACGACCTGCTCACCCGCGGCGGCAACGCGCTTCACACGCCGCCCACGGCCAAGCTCACCTATGAACGCGAGCGGCCACGCATCGGGCGGTGGGCATGGGAAGCGGAAGGTTTCATCAATGGCAACCAACTCACCGGTTACCACCGCCTCGGCTATTACTTCAAGTTCACGCCCACCTATTTCATCACCGACGCCTTCAGCGTGTTCGCCGGCGCCAGTTACGAGTGGGACCCCAACTGGCTCATCTGGCAACACGACAACCTGGTGGGCGCGTTCGATGGACGCACCATCGGCATCGACAGCGGCGTGAACTGGAACCTGGGCAACAAGCAGGAATTGCGCGTCAAGCTGCAGACCCTGGCGGTCGGCGCGAAACTGCGCCAAGGCCTGGAGATCACGCCGACGGGCGGCGCGGTGCCCAGCAACGAGCCGGTGGACGACCTGGGTGTCGCCAACCTCGGCTTCCAGATTCGCTATCGTTACGAGATCGCGCCCTTGTCGAACCTGTACATCGTCTACAACCGCGGCGGCTACATGGACGATACCAACGACGATGTCGACACGCAGTTCCGCCGTGGCTTCAGCCTGAAGGACGTGAACGAGGGACTGGTGAAGGTGGCCTACCGCCTGGAGTTCTAGAGGGCGCTTAGAGGCCCGCTTCACATCCGCTGTGGCATTCCTCCAGCCAGGGACGGCTCATGGAGATCGTTGTGCCACATCGCGCGAACCCCAGGCCAGGGCGGACCATCGGTGAACACGGCGTCATCGGCAACCTTGACACCGCGGCGCTGGTCGCCATCGATGGCAGCATCGACTTCATGTGCTGGCCGCACCTGGACAGCCCGACGATCTTCGCGGCGCTACTCGATCCGGAGAAGGGCGGCGAATTCTCGGTGACGCCGGACCTCGATGGCGCGCACCGCATGCAGCTCTATATTCCCGAGACCAACGTGCTCAGCACACGCTGGATGTCCATGCACGGCAGCGTCGAGTTGACCGACTTCATGCCCCATCCGGAGACAGGGACACGTGTTCCGCGCTGCGTGGTCCGCCGCGTCCGCGTATCGCGCGGCCGCGTGCGCATCCGTGCATGCTGCCGGCCGCGTCTGGACTACGCGAAGCGCGTGCCCGACGTCGCGACGTATGGCGACACCGTGGTCTTCCACGACGGCCCCCATTCACTGCGCCTGGGTGCGAGCGTACCGCTGCTGCCCGGTGACGGAGAGGCGGGTGCGGAGTTCGAACTGGAACGGGGCGGGGAAGCCTGGTTCGTGCTGTGCGACGAGTCGTGCGATCCGCTCGATGCCGCGGAATGCCTTGCGGCCCTCGAAGCCACGGCCGATGCATGGCGACGCTGGACACGCCGGTCGAACTACCGGGGACGTTGGCGCGAAAGAGTGGATCGTTCGGCGCTCGTGTTGAAGCTGCTTACGTCGTACGCGCACGGTTCCATCGCCGCGGCCGCCACGTTCGGCCTGCCCGAAGCCACGGGCGCCGAGCGTAACTGGGATTACCGCGCCACCTGGGTCCGTGATGCCTCGTTCACGGTCTACGCCTTCATGCGCCTTGGCTATGTGGACGAGGCGGAACAGTTCCGCCGATGGACCGAGGACCGGATCATGGCGCTGGACGCAGACGCGGCCTTGCGTGTCATGTATGCGCTCGACGGCGAGGAAGCGATGGAGGAGGGAACGCTCGACCACCTCGCCGGTTATGCCGGCTCGCGCCCCGTGCGCATCGGCAATGGCGCGCGCACGCAGACCCAGCTGGACATCTTCGGCGAACTCATGGACAGCATCTACCTGTCCAACAAGTACGGCTCGGCGATCAGCCACGCGGGTTGGGCGCACGTGCGGCGTCTGGTCGATCACGTGCGCGAACGCTGGGGTGATGCCGACGAGGGCATCTGGGAAATTCGCGACGAGCCGCGCCATTTCCTGCATTCGCGCCTGATGTGCTGGGTGGCGCTGGACCGTGCGGTACGCCTTGCAGGCAAGCGTTCCTTGCCCGGTCCGGTGGGGGAATGGGCGGCCGAGCGCGACCGCATCGCCGAGGATATCTGGGCGAATTTCCGTCATCCGGAACACGGTTATTTCGTGCAGGCCCGTGGCGGCGAGGACCTGGATGCCTCGTTGCTGATGATGCCGCTGGTTCGCTTCGTCTCGGCGACCGATCCGGTGTGGTTGAAGACGCTGGATGCGATCGGCGAGCAACTCACCGATGACGGACTGGTCTTCCGCTATCGCAACGCGGACGGGCTGGAAGGCGGCGAGGGCGCGTTCACCACGTGCACGTTCTGGTACGTGGAATGCCTGGCGCGCGCGGGACGCCTGCACGAGGCGCGCGAAGTGATGGCGCGTGGCGTCCTCTATGCGAACCACCTCGGTCTATTTTCAGAAGAGCTCAGCCTGCTCGGCGAGCCGTTGGGCAACTTCCCTCAGGCGCTCACCCACCTGGCCTTCATCAGTGCCGCGTACTACCTCGACCGGCAGCTCTCGCATCCGGAAGGGCAGGTCTGGCAGCCCTAGACCAGTTGCAGGTCGCGCGCTTTGGCGCGGGGAAAGACCCTGGCGAGATCGGCATCGGACAAGCCATACATCCGCCGCATCAACCCAGCGAGCACGTCGCGGTAATTGTTCAATACCGGATAGTCGCGGTTCTGCAGGAGGTTCGCCGTGTTCACCGCCACCTGCCGTCCGGCGATGCGGCCACCGGCCACTTTTCCACCCAGCACCCAATACGCCGTGCCGTGGCCGTGATCGGTGCCCTTGTTGCCGTTCTCGCGGAAGGTGCGCCCGAATTCCGATACGACGACCACCACGGTGTCGTTCCACTCCGCTTCGCCAAGACCGTCGGCGAAGGCGGCCAGGCCCTTGCCGAGGTTGTCCAGGTTGTTCGCCAGCTGGCCGGTCGCGCCACCCTGGTTGACGTGCGTGTCCCAGCCGCCCACGTCGACGAAACCCAGGCGGAAGCGATCGCGCATCAGCGTGGCCATGCGCTGCCCTTGCTGGGCGAAACCGCGCGCGTTTACCGCGCCCCGGCTGGCGGCGACCATTTCGGCCTGCAGGTCCTGGGCCACTTGCTGGCGCAGCTCGAGTCCGTCGGTGGCGGCGGACTGCAAAGGGGTGCCCTGGTACATCCCGGCCAGGATCTTCGCCTGGCGGTCGTCGAACACCGCCTTGCCGCCTCCCTTCAGGGAGATGTTGGGGACATCGCCGGCGCCACGGAACGTCAGCGGCAACGCATCGGTGAACGCGATCGGCGGCACGCCCCGCAGCACGGTCGAGAGCCGGCCCATGAATCCGGAGCCATAGCTGCGTGCGTCGGAAGCCTCGCCCGCTTCGATATCGTCCTGGGTCTCGAAGTGGCTGCGCGAAAGGTCATCCGTGCCGGCGAAGGGAATGAAGGCGAGCTGGCGCTTGTCCCACAGGGAGCCCATCGAGTCGTTCAGTACCGGTGCCAGGCCCCAGTCCGCATCGAGGGCGCGCACGGCGAGGGGATCGCCCGCCGCAGGCCTTGCCAGCGCGATGGTCGGACGCGCCTCGTGGTAGAAGTCGCTCGAATACGGCACCAGCAGGTTGTTCGAGTCGTAGCCTCCGCGCAGGAATACCAGCAGGAAACGCGGCGAGGAGGGTGGCGTGGCGAACACCTTGCCACCCAGGGTGAGCGCGGGGACGCCAGCGGCGAGGGCAAGAAGGAACTGACGGCGATCCATGGCGGGCCTCAGCGGTAGTTGAACTCGGGGGACGCGAGCAGGAAGGTGTTCCATTCCTGCTGCGAGGTGGCTTGCGCCAGCGCATCGCGCGTCTTCGGGCCGAGCGTGGGTTCGATCGTCGCGTAATACACCGGCGTGGTCAGTTGCGGGAATCCGCCGCGCGTGCGCTTGCCGTCCTCGTCCAGGTCGAACAGGTGGTTCGCCCCGCTGCCGATGGCGCGCGCGATCTCGAAGCGCTTC
>Ga0182006_1000677_pt1 | contig 23894 bp, 18 predicted proteins | sample Sormic07211104_1_FD_123022 | JGI IMG/M metagenome (GOLD analysis project Ga0182006, IMG submission 123022) | Rhizosphere microbial communities from Sorghum bicolor, Mead, Nebraska, USA - 072115-104_1 MetaG | ecosystem: Host-associated > Plants > Roots > Rhizosphere | place: USA: Nebraska...
GATGTAGTGAAACTGCCGCACCCAACTCAGGCCGACGTCCAGCTCGTTCAACACCTTTTGCAGCGGCTCGCCCATGAACAGCAGATCGGAGCCGATGTGGTTGCAGGCGTAACACGACATGCCCAGATCGCCGCCGGCCTGACCGCACTCAAACGCGGCGAAGGCCTTCTGCCGCGCGTAGGCCATCGGCCGGGTCCACGCGCTGACCTGATCCAGCGCCACCAGCGTGCCGGTGCGCCCCGCCTCATAGCCGTGCAGATCAGTCAGTTCCAGCGCCAGTTCGGCGAAAGCAACACCGTCCAGATATTCGCCATAACGGTCGGCGATCATCACGCCGTACCAGGCAAAACCGTAGCCGCTGCTGGGTGTGGTGCCGTGCAAGAGGGTCAGTTCAACCATCTTCGCCAAGTGCAGAAAAGCAATGTCGTCCTGCACGAAGAACGAGGCGATCAGCGTGCTCAGCAGTTCCATGGCCATTTCGATTCGCGGCTCGTTGGCTTTGGGCAATGCGCTCAGTTCAGCAATCTGCCGTGTGCCGACCAATTGCCGAACCCGCTCGAACGCTTCGGCCAGTTGCGCCGCCGATGGCTGGCGCTGCAAGGCAATGTCGAGCAGCGCCAGGCCACTCAGCGCTTCGCCGATCGCGCCTTGATAGTCGGAATGCAAGGTGCGCAGGCTGGCGCGCAGGCGGTAGGTTTTCGCCCGGTCCAGCACGGTGGCAGCGTGTTCCAGGCAGTCGTCGAGACGCTGTTGCGCGCCGGGCAGATCCGCCAGCAACATCGCGCAGTCGGCCGCCAGCCAGCGCGCCGCGAAGGCTTGCGGGTAGAGCTGCGTCCAGCCGTTGTCGCCGAGTAACACCTCGGCGCTGCGCAGATAATCCACGGCCTGCTCGACAGCGGCGCTATCGCGGGCGCGCTCGGCAGCTTCGAGCAATAACTGGATGAATTCAGCGCGTCGAGCTCCTGAAAGCGCATGACCGTCGCTGCGCTGAATCTGACTGGCAATATCGAACACCTTCACCTGCCGTTGCCCGCCGCTTAGATCGAGCATGGCGGCAGCGATGCGCGCATGTTCGGAGGCACGCCCGGCGGGCGCCGTCAGCGCCGCGGCTGCTTCCAGCACTCGGTCATGGGGAAATATCAGTTGCCCCGGCTCGCGCAGGAGAAATCCTGCGCTGACCAGATAATCCACATCACGCCGCAACCGCGCTGGATCATCCGCCAACAGAGTGCGCAACAGCGCTTCATCGCAGCGACCACCGACATAACCCGCCGTGCGCAACACTTCTCGGGAACTGGCCGGCAGGCGCTGCAAGCGTTGCACCATCAACTCGGCAACGTTGTCGGCGTAGCGATAGCCATCCACCTCTGCCTGATTCCACACCCAGCGGCGCATCTCAGCGTCGAAACGCAGCAGACGCTCATCCACCAGTGCGCGTGCTACCTGGCTGACGAACAACGGATTGCCGGCGGTTTTGAAGTGCACGACGCGGGCCAGCGCCTCGAGGTTGTCGACGTCAGCATCGAGTTCGACGGCCATCAGTTGCGCAACGGCCTGCACCGACAGCGGCCCTAGTCCAAGGTCACTGACTGGCAGCGCGGGTGCTCTGCGCATCTCATCGAGCCAGCCGCCGGAATGCTCCGTCAACTCGCCCTCGCGATACGCCAGAACCAGCAGCAGATGCCGCGTCGGTCGGCCGATAAAGGCTTTGAGAAACGCCTGAGTCGAGTCGTCAGCCCACTGCAAGTCGTCGATAAACAGCAGCAGCGGATGCCCCGGTTGCGCAAAGACTTCGAGCACATCGAGCAGCGTCCGATTGACCCGGTCGAGGGCGTGGCGCGCCGGCATGTTCGGCAGTTCGGCGGTGGCGCCAATCAGCAGTTCGGCTTCCGGCGCCAGGTCCAGCAGCAAGCGGCCACGGCCCTTGAGGGTTTCGCGTAATTGCTCGGTCAAGGCCTGCAAGGCCAGCGCGGGCCTGGCCAATACCTGGCTGATCAGTGACTGGAAAATCTGCGCCAGTGGCGCGAAAGGCCGGTCATTGTTCAGCAGTTCGATCTTGCCGCTGGCCCAATAACCGGGTGCCTGGCTACGCAGGACTTGCTGGATCAGCGTCGACTTTCCCGCTCCCGGTGCGCCGGCGACCAGCAGCACGCGAGCGATGCCGTCGCTGCGCACGCGCTGGATCTGTTCAAGCAATTGCAGACGCTCGTCATCACGACCAAACAGCACATCGCCGCGCGTGGCCGTTGCGCGAGCATCGAATGCACCGAGGCGGAACGCTTCGATCTGGCCTTTTTTCTGCCATTGCCGCAGGCACCAGGTCAGATCGGCGGCCAGCGATTCGATGCTTTGATAGCGCGCGTCCGGCTCCTTGGTCAGACCCTTGAGCAGCACATGGCAAATGCCTTGCGGCAGGTCGGGTTTGTATTGCGCTGGCGACAATGGCTGGACGGCGGCGTGCACATGCAACCATTGCGAGGCGTCGCGAGCGATCAGCGGCGGGCGCCCGGTCAGCGCCTCATAGATGATTGCCGACAGCGCATAGACGTCGCTGCGCTCATCGCAATCGACGTTGTCGCGCTGCAGCTGTTCCGGCGCCAGATAAGGCCAGTGTTCCAGGCTCGGCAGTTCAGTCGCCGGCGTTTCCTGCGCGTGGGTGTGGAAGCCCATCAGCCTGACGCTGTCGTCAGCATCGACCAGCAGATGCCAAGGCAATAAAGAACCCTGTGGGAGCGAGCCTGCTCGCGAAAGCGGTGGGTCAGTCAAGGGTGATGTCGGCTGGAATGACGCTTTTGCGAGCAGGCTCGCTCCCACAGGGTTTTGCGGTGTTTCGGGATGCCGAGAGTGGGCCAGCGCATTGGCAGCCGCAACGGCGATATTCAGCACTCGCCCGAGTGGTAAGCCGGCGGCGTCGAACAGGCCAGCCAGCGGCGCGCCCCATTGCGGATAGATCAGCACCGGCCCGTCCGCCGAACGAAGCAGCGCGAGCGGGTTGATCACCCACTGCGAAGGCAGTTGCAGATGAAAGTCGCGCTCCAGCCGCTGGCACAGCGCCGGACGCTGGATCGGCGCACGCACGGCGAACCAGCTCTGGCCCGAGTGGCTGTCTTCGAGGCTGAACCAGGTCAGTTCATGGTCACGGCGCAGCAGACTGAACCGACAGTTCTCCAGCCATGCTTCATCGAGCATCGGCGCATCGGCCGCGCGGGAAATTGCAGATGAAGATGGCTGGCCGGGCATACGCATTCACCGCTGGAAATGGGATTCAGGCTGGTGGCGAAGTATACCCAGCGTTTTTTTGCCATAGGGCCAGCCGCTGCGCTGATGTCCGTCTGCAGCCTCAAGATGGCCGTCCAGAGCCTTGCGCCGCTGTTTCTTGCGCTATACAAGCGCACGTCTTATCCCTCGGGATAATTGCTTTATGCCAGGCCGTCCCCTAGCGTACGAACCTGATAACCCGGCGCCCGCGCCCTGTCCTTCTCACCGCAACGCAGAGGCCCGCATGATCCGACTCGGCCAAGCCACGATTTCTTTGGAACGGCGCGAAGCCTTTCTCGATGGCCGGCCGTTGCGCGTCGGCGGGCGGGCGTTCGAAATACTTTCGGTACTGATGCAGGCCGATGGGCGCATCGTCAGCAAGGACGAGCTGATCAATCAGGTGTGGCCGGACATCGTCGTCGAAGAGAACAATCTGCAGGTGCAGATTTCCTCGCTGCGCAAACTGCTCGGGGAAAAAGAAATCATCCAGACGGTTGCCCGTCGAGGTTACCGATTATTGAAAGACCGCGAACCCAAACTGCCCGTGTTCAACGCCTTGGCCTCGGCGCCGATTGCGGCGCAGCCACCGCCGGTCGATGCGCAATCGGTGCCGGTGTTCATCGTTGACGATGAGGCCTGCGTGCGTAGCGCGCTGAGCCGCTTGTTGCGCGCCGAAGGCATCGAGCACCGGATTTTCCAGTCCGCCGAAGAACTGCTCGAGGCCGACATCGCCGATGGCCCGGCGTGCCTGTTGCTCGACGTCAGCCTGCCCGAAACCACAGGCCTGCAATTGCAGGCAGCGCTGAACGAGCGCGGCTTGCCGTGGCCGGTGATCTTCATGACCGGCCACGGCACGATTCCGATGTCGGTGCAGGCGATGAAGGCCGGCGCGGTGGAGTTCCTGACCAAGCCATTCAATGACGATGAACTGCTCGGCATTCTGCGCAGCACCCGTCAACACGCCGCGACTGCGTTCAATCAGTGGCAACGGGTGCAGCATGTGCGGCAATTGGCGGCGCAACTGACGCCGCGTGAGCGCGAGGTGCTGCCACTGATCGTCGGCGGGCTGTCGAACAAGCAGATCGCCAATCAATTGGGCACCAGTGAAGTGACCGCCAAGGTTCATCGCAAACACATCATGGCGAAGATGCAGACCCGCTCGCTGGTCAACCTCGTCGAACTCTATGGACTGATCAGCGCTGCGCCTCCGCCTGGCCCATCGAGCCTGTCGTGAGCGGCCTGGCGGGTCGCCCGGCGGCGGCCGAGAGCAACCGAGCGACGATTGTCTGCATCGTCGATGACGACGCGTCGGTGCGCAAAAGCCTGTCGAATCTGCTGCGTTCGGTCGGTTATCGCGCGCAGGTTTATGCCAGTGGCGAAGCGTTTCTCGCCGAAGCCGACTTCGCCGAAATCGCCTGCCTGCTGCTGGATCTGCGCATGCCCGGCCTGTCCGGCATCGATGTCATGCGCCAGCTGTCGCGACAGTTTCCGGTGATCTGCATGTCCGCCCATTGGGACGAGGCGGCGCTGGCCGAAACCGGGCATTACCAGGCGTTCGAGTGCCTGTGCAAACCCTTCGAAGAAGAGGTTTTGCTGGCGGCACTCGACAAGGCCCTGCACCGCCAGCAGTGATCGCTTCAGCTATCCTGCGTGGTTTCTTGCGAAGTCTCGATGATGGGTAACGACTCAGTCATCGAAGCGTGACAGACCGCCAGAATCTCATCGGCCAGCGCCGATTCGTCCGGGCACGCTCGCGACAGCATGATCGCCCCGACCGCCCGGGCCAGCAGGTCGATCATCCGGGTTCTGCCCTCACCTTGCGGCGCATCCACTGCGGTCGGGTATTTTTCGCCCAGGATCTGCAATAAGCGCTCGATGCCCTCGGCGAAAGCTGTCTTCACATCCCCCGACTGCCGCGCCGCATCGCCGCACAGCGCCGCCATGGTGCAACCGGTGGAACGACCATCGCGATGGTCGCGTGAAACGTACACATCGATGAAGTCCTGCACACTCATCGCCTCGGCGCTGGCCAGCGACTGCGCCAGGCTGTTGGCCGAGGCTTCGGCCATCAGGTCGGCCTTGGAGCCGAAGTGTTTGTAAAAACCGCCGTGGGTGAAACCGGCCGCCGCCATCAGGTCAGCCACACCAACCCCGTCATAACCGCGCTCGCGGAACATCACCGAAGCGGTTTCGACAATGTGCTCGCGATTGGCCTGAGCCTGAGCCTTGGATACGCGCATGTTGAATACCTCCAGCGCTGAAAAATCATGCGCCGATGATACATAGATGTTGGCCATAATCAAAACCGTTGACAGTTTAGATTTCGATCATCATCCTAAAGGCCCGCAATCAGTCTTCTACTGAAAAGAGCCCACACCATGACTACTCGCCCTACTGTTCTGATCACTGGCGCCTCCTCCGGCATCGGCGCGGTCTATGCCGCACGTTTCGCCCAACGCGGGCACGATCTGGTGCTGGTCGCCCGCGACCAGTCGCGTCTGGATACCCTTGCTGCTGGTTTGCGCGCTGAGCACAACGTCAATGTCGAAGTGCTACAGGCCGACCTGACGCAACTGAGCGACCTGCAAACCGTCGAGGCTCGTCTGCGTGACGACGCGCGCATCGGCATCCTCGTCAACAATGCCGGCGCCGCGCAGTCCGGGACATTCATCGAACAGAGCACCGACAGCGTGGCGCAACTGGTCGCGCTCAACACCACCGCGCTGGTGCGTCTGGCCAGTGCCATCGCCCCGCGCCTGGCCAAGGCTGGCGACGGCGCAATCATCAACATCGGCTCGGTGGTGGGCCTGGCGCCGGAGTTCGGCATGTCGGTGTATGGCGCGACCAAGGCGTTCGTACTTTTCCTCTCCCAGGGCCTGAGCCTGGAACTGTCGCCACAAGGCGTGTACGTGCAAGCCGTATTGCCTGCGGCCACCCGCACGGAAATCTGGGACCGCGCCGGCATCGACATCAACACCCTCAGCGACATCATGGAAGTCGGCGACATGGTCGATGCCGCGCTGGTCGGTTTCGACCGTCGCGAAGTCGTGACCATCCCGCCGCTGCACGAAGGCGAGCGCTGGGATGCCTTGCAAGCCGCGCGGCAAGGCCTGTTGGGGCAGATCCGCCAGTCGGCTGTTGCGCAACGTTATCTGACTCAGGCGTGACCTCATCCAGACCCGCCGCAATGCCGGCGGGTTTCTACCGACAAGAGCATCCGTAATGAAGGCATTTTTCATCGAACGCTACGGCAAGCAGAACGGCCGGATTGGCGACGTCGCCGAGCCGGTTGTCGGCGCACACGACGTGTTGATCAAGGTCCACGCCAGCAGCGTCAACCCGCTGGATCTGAAGATTCGCAGCGGCGAATTCAAGATGATCCTGCCTTATCTAATGCCTTTGATATTGGGCAACGATGTCGCCGGCGTGGTGATTGGCAGCGGTGCAGCGGTCAAGCGTTTCAAGCCGGGCGATGAGGTTTATGCGCGTGCGCCTGAAAACAGGATTGGCACGTTTGCCGAACGCATCGCCGTCGACGAGCAAGCGGTCGCGTTAAAACCCGCCAATCTGGCTATGACCGAGGCGGCTTGCATGCCGCTGGTGGCGTTGACCGCTTGGCAGGCACTGGTCGAAGTCGCCAACTTGCAAAAGGGCCAAAAGGTGTTGATTCACGCCGGCTCCGGTGGAGTCGGCACGGTCGCCATTCAACTGGCCAAACACCTTGGCGCTTTCGTTGCGACTACGACCAGCACGACGAATGTCGCGTGGATCAAGGCGCTGGGCGCTGATGTAGTGATCGATTACAAGCAACAGGATTTCGCCATTGAGCTGCGCGACTACGACGTGGTGCTCAACAGCCTCGGCGGCGATGTGCTGGAGAAATCGTTGAAGGTGTTGAAACCGGGCGGGAAACTGATTTCCCTGTCAGGGCCGCCGACTGCGCAGTTCGCTCAGGAGCAGGGTTTGTCTTGGCCACTTGGGCTGGTAATGCGCCTGCTCAGCAGCGGGATTCGCCGTAAATCACGTAAACACGGGGTGGGTTATTCGTTTCTGTTCATGCGTGCCGACGGCATCCAGTTGCAGAAAATCACTGCGTTGATTGAGGCCGAAGTGATCAAACCGGTGGTTGATCGTACTTTTCCGTTCGATCAGATAGCTGACGCGTTGCACTACGTAGAAAAAGGTCGGGCCAAGGGCAAGGTTGCCATCGCGGCCAACCTCAAAAGCCCCTCACCCTAGCCCTCTCCCGGAGTGAGAAGGAACTGACCGAGTTGAATGCGCGAGTTACGCCGACCTGAAATACCGAGGTGAGCACAAGTTCTGAAAAGCCCACAAATCAGCTCCCTCTCCTCGGGGAGAGGGCTGGGCGGGCGGCGTTCCGATGAGGGGTGGATTCACCGCGGTCTTTTGGGTATGCGCGTTGCAACTGCAACACCGACTCGCCCTTTCTGATGAAACGTCGAACCCCTCTCGCCTTGCGTTTTCCTCAACCTGCACCACGCTTGATTCACAGAAGTGCACGTTTTCATGGCAAAACTGCGGTTAACTGAATGGTTAGTTACCGCTATAATCCCGCGCTTCATTCAAACGGGACTTTCAATGTGAACCACAGTCAACGCGTCTCAGGCGTTTCAACGTTCATTCTGGTCGGCCTTGGCGTGATCATCGCCCTGCTCGGTCTGGCGCTCGCGGCCGGCGGTGTGAAGCTGGTCAGCCTGGGCGGTTCCTGGTACTTCCTGGTCGGCGGTCTGGCGATGACCGTTTCCGGGGTGCTGATCGCACTGAAGAAAACTGCAGGCGCCTGGCTGTTCGCCGCATTTCTCGTGGCCACCGCGATCTGGGCCGTGGCTGACGCCGGGCTGGTGTTCTGGCCGGTGTTCTCGCGGCTGTTCATGTTCAGCGCCATCGGTATGGTCGTCGCTCTGGTCTACCCGCTGCTGGCGCGCGCCAATGGCCGCGTGGCCGGTCGTGGCGCGTATGCCGTGGCCGCTGTGCTGGCGGTCGGTGTCGCGGTTGCTGCCGGCAACATGTTCGTTGCTCACCCAACCGTTGCCGCGACTGGCACTGGCCCGGCCCTGACTCCGGTCGAGCCGGCCAAGGCGCAGAAAGACTGGGCGCACTACGGCAACACCGAAGGTGGCAGCCGCTTCGCCGCGCTCGATCAGATCAACCGCAACAACGTCGACAAATTGAAAGTCGCGTGGACCTACCACACCGGTGACGTCGCCGAGAGCGATGGTAACGGCGCCGAAGACCAGCTCACCCCGCTGCAGGTCGGCAACAAAGTCTTCATTTGCACTCCGCACAACAACCTGATCGCGCTGGATGCCGACACCGGCAAGGAAATCTGGAAAAACCAGATCAACGCCCAGTCGAAAGTCTGGCAGCGCTGCCGTGGCATGGCTTATTTCGATGCCACCGTCACCATCGCTCAGCCGAGCAACTCGTCGATCATCGAAGCCAAACCGGCACCGGCTGCCAACTGCCAGCGTCGTCTGCTGACCAACACCATCGATGCTCGCCTGATCGCGGTCGATGCTGACACCGGCGAGTTCTGCCAGGGTTTCGGCAACAACGGTCAGGTCGATCTGAAGGCCGGTCTGGGTGATGTTCCGGACAGCTACTATCAGTTGTCGTCCGCGCCGTTGATGGCCGGCACCACCGTAGTGGTTGGTGGTCGTGTTGCCGACAACGTGCAAAGCGACATGCCCGGCGGTGTGATTCGCGGTTTTGACGTAATCACGGGCGCCATGCGCTGGGCGTTCGACCCGGGCAACCCGCAGGATCGCAACGCACCGGCCGACGGCAAAACCTACGTGCGCAGCACGCCGAACAGCTGGGCGCCGATGTCTTACGACGCGGCGACCAACACGGTGTTCCTGCCGATGGGCAGCTCGTCCACCGACATCTATGGTGTCGAGCGTAGCGAACTGGACCACAAGTACGGCGCCTCGATCCTCGCGCTGGACGCCAGCACCGGTGAAGAACGCTGGGTGTTCCAGACCGTGCACAACGATCTGTGGGACTTCGACCTGCCGATGCAGCCGAGCCTGATCGACTTCGACAAGGACGGTCAAAGCGTTCCGGCGCTGGTCATCGGCACCAAGGCCGGGCAGATCTATGTGCTCGACCGCGCCACCGGCAAGCCGCTGACCGAAGTCAAGGAAGTACCGGTGAAAGCCGCGAACATCCCTAACGAGCCGTACTCGCCGACTCAGCCGAAATCCGTGGGCATGCCGCAGATCGGCGCGCAGCACCTGACTGAATCGGACATGTGGGGCGCCACGCCGTACGACCAGTTGCTCTGCCGCATCGACTTCAAGAGCATGCGCTACGACGGCCTGTACACCGCGCCGGGTACTGACAAATCGCTGAGCTTCCCGGGTTCGCTGGGCGGCATGAACTGGGGCAGCATCTCCACTGACCCGGTGCACGGTTTCATCTTCGTCAACGACATGCGCCTGGGTCTGTGGATCCAGATGATCCCGTCGCAGAACAAAGGCCAGGCCGCTGGCGGTGGCGAAGCGCTGAACACCGGCATGGGCGCTGTGCCGCTCAAAGGCACGCCGTACGCGGTGAACAAGAACCGCTTCCTGTCGGTGGCCGGCATCCCGTGCCAGGCGCCGCCGTTCGGCACTTTGACCGCGATCGACATGAAGACCCAGAAAGTCGCGTGGCAGGTTCCGGTCGGCACCGTTGAAGACACCGGTCCCCTGGGCATCCGCATGCACCTGCCGATCAAGATCGGTCTGCCAACCCTCGGCGGCACCCTGTCGACCCAGGGCGGCCTGATCTTCATTGCCGGCACCCAGGACTTCTACCTACGCGCCTTCAACAGCGGCAACGGCGAAGAAGTCTGGAAAGCCCGTCTGCCGGTCGGCAGCCAGGGCGGCCCGATGACGTATGTTTCGCCGAAAACCGGCAAGCAGTACATCGTCGTCACCGCTGGCGGCGCACGTCAGTCGACTGATCGTGGCGATTACGTGATGGCTTACGCCCTGCCTTAATTCGCTGCTGCACAACCACCCTCCCCCAGCGCGCGGTGCCCCAAAGCACCGCGTCGCCGTTTTATTGCGTTAAAGATTTCAGCAGGAAGGATTCACATGTCATCGGCTGTTCGCTTTTCTCGTACCAAACTTTCCACTGGCCTGTTGCTGGGTCTGAGCTGCACCACTGCCCTCCCCGCGCTGGCCGCCAGCGATTCCGATCTGCTGACCCGCAGCACCCTGACCGGTGACTGGGGCGGCTTGCGTCATCAACTCGATGAAGATGGCATCAGGTTCACTGGCGATTACAGCGGCGAAACCGCCTATAACGCCGACGGCGGCCTGCACCGTTCGGCGCGTTACTCGCAGAACATCAAGCTCGGCGTGCAGTTTGATCTGAGCAAGATCTATGGCGTCGACAATGCCGGCAAGGTGCAACTGACCATCAACGACCGTCGCGGCAACAGCGCTTCGGAAGATCTGGTCGGCAACCGCCTGCCGATTCAGGAAAACTACGGCGGCCTGTACACGCGCCTGACGGAACTGAGTTACGAGCGCAGCCTGTTCACCCCGGCGCTGAACGTGAAGCTCGGCTACATGGCCATGGGCAACGACCTCGGCGGCCTCGACAGCGGCATTCTGTGCAACTTCATGAATGCCGGTTTCTGCGGCCACCCGCTGAACATGTCCGGCGGCAGCGGCTGGACCAACTACCCCAATGCGCGTCTGGGCGTGCGGGTCAAATACGACCTGTCGCCGTCCTGGCAACTGCGTGTGGCGGCGTTCAACGTCGATCCCGAGAGTAACGGCAATTCCAGCCGCGCCTGGCATCTGGGGCCGAAGCACACCACCGGCACCGTCGTACCGATCGAGCTGGTGTACAAGCACGCAGGCGAGCTGCCGGGCGAGTACAAGGTCGGCTATTACTACGACAGCTCCGACGTCAAGCGCATTGGCAGCGACGATGAAGTGTCCGGGCGTGGCGGGCATTATTTGCTGATCGATCAGGCCGTGTGGCGTTCGCCGACGTCCGAAGGCCGCAGCCTGCATGCGTTCGGTCAATATTCGGCGGCCAGTGAAGCGGCTTCGCCGTTCAGCAAGTGGTACGGCACTGGCGTGGTTTTGTACAAACCGTTCGAAGGCCGCCCGCGTGACACCCTGGCGCTGGGCTACGGCCGCGCCGTGCCAAACCCGCGCAGCCGCGATGTGCAGCAGGATGCCGCGCTGGCCAATGGTGCTGCGTTCCCGAATCTCGATAGCGCCGAGCAGTTGATCGAATTGGGCTACGGCTACCAGGCCACCCCATGGCTGACCCTGCGCCCGAACCTGCAATACATCATCGAACCGGGCGCGTTTTCCGGCCAGGACATCGACAATGCGCTGGTGGTCGGTTTGCAGGTGAAGGCAGCGCTTTAAGCCTTGTGGTGAATGGGCCGCCGCCTTCGTGAGCAAGCTCACTCCCACAGGATTCGGCGGCGTGCATTGAATCCCGGCACAACACCAAACCTCTGTGGGAGCGAGCCTGCTCGCGAAAGCGCCGGGTCAGGCGAAGGCGATGTTGGATGTGCCGCCCTCTTCGTGAGCAAGCCCACTCCCACAGGATTCGGCGGCGTGCAAAAAATCCCGGCACAACACAGATTCGCTGTGGGAGCGAGCCTGCTCGCGAAAGCGCCGGGTCAGGCGGCTGCGATGTCGGATGGGCCGCCCTCTTCGTGAGCAAGCCCACTCCCACAGGATTCGGCGGCGTGCATTAAATCCCGGCACAACACAGATCCACTGTGGGAGCGGGCTTGCTCGCGAAAGCGCCGGGTCAGGCGGCTGTGATTTCGGATGGGCTGCCGCCATCGCGAGCAGGCTCACTCCTACAAGGCTCGGCGGTGTGCAAAAAATCCCGGCACAACACAGTTCCACTGTGGGAGCGGGCTTGCTCGCGAAAGCGCCGGGGCAGGCGGCTGTGATGCTGAATGTGATGCCCTCTTCGTGAGCAAGCCCACTCCCACAGGATTCGGCGGCGTGCATTAAATCCCGGCACAACACAGATCCACTGTGGGAGCGAGCCTGCTCGCGAAAGCGTCGGGTCAGGCGACTGTGATGTTGAATGTAACGCCGTCATCGCGAGCAGGCTCACTCCTACAAGGGTTTGGCGGCGCGCATTAAATCCCGGCACAACACAGATCCACTGTGGGAGCGGGCTTGCTCGCGAAAGCGTCGGGTCAGGCGGCTGTGATGTTGGATGTACTGCCATCATCGCGAGCAGGCTCACTCCCACTTGGATACAGAGGGCTTGCGTCGGGCGGGAAATTAATTCCTGCCAATGGTGAATTATTTCGTGTCCGCATGTATCTGAGCCAGAAGAGCCGGCGCCATCATGGAGATGGCATCGCAGCGGTAATCTGGATCAGCGAGCGGGAACAGCGCAATGAAATCACGCAAGAACACTGTCAAACCGATCGGTTTGAAAGACATCACCATTGTCGACGACGCCAAGATGCGCAAGGCGATCACCGCCGCCGCACTGGGCAACGCCATGGAATGGTTCGACTTTGGCGTTTACGGCTTTGTCGCCTATGTACTCGGCAAGGTCTTCTTTCCCGGTGCCGATCCCAGCGTGCAAATGATCGCCGCCCTGGCGACCTTCTCCGTGCCGTTCCTGATTCGTCCACTGGGCGGGCTGTTCTTCGGCGCACTCGGCGACAAATACGGGCGACAGAAAGTCCTCGCCGCAACCATCGTCATCATGTCCCTGAGCACCTTCGCCATCGGCCTGATTCCGTCCTATGCCTCGATCGGCATCTGGGCGCCGATCCTGCTGTTGCTGGCGAAAATGGCTCAGGGTTTTTCGGTCGGTGGCGAATACACCGGCGCTTCGATTTTCGTCGCTGAATACGCCCCGGATCGCAAGCGCGGTTTCCTCGGCAGCTGGCTGGACTTCGGCTCGATCGCCGGTTTTGTCTTCGGCGCCGGCGTGGTGGTGATGATTTCGACGATCCTTGGTGAGCAGCGCTTCGAAGAATGGGGCTGGCGGATTCCGTTTTTCCTCGCCCTGCCGCTGGGCATGATCGGCCTGTACCTGCGTCACGCCCTCGAAGAAACCCCGGCGTTCCAGCAGCACGTGGAAAAACTCGAACAGGGCGACCGCGAAGGTCTCGCCGGTGGCCCGAAAGTCTCGTTCAAGGAAGTTGCGACCAAACACTGGCGCAGCCTGATGACCTGTATCGGCGTGGTCGCGGCGACCAACGTCACCTATTACATGTTGCTCACCTACATGCCGAGCTACCTGACGCACAACCTGCATTACAGTGAAAACCACGGCGTACTGATCATCATCGCGATCATGGTCGGCATGCTGTTCGTGCAGCCAATGATCGGTTTCATCAGTGACAAGATCGGCCGCAAACCCTTCATCGTCGTCGGCAGCATCGGTCTGTTCATCTTCGCCATTCCGGCGTTCATGCTGATCAACAGCGGCAGTATCGGCCTGATCTTCTGCGGCCTGCTGATTCTTGCGGTGCTGCTGAATTTCTTTATCGGTGTGATGGCCTCGACCCTGCCGGCGATGTTCCCGACCCACATCCGCTACAGCGCCTTGGCCAGCGCCTTCAACGTTTCGGTGCTGATCGCCGGTCTGACCCCGACCGCCGTGGCCTGGCTGGTGGAAAGCACCAACGACCTGTACATGCCCGCTTACTACCTGATGGTCATCGCCGTGGTCGGCCTGGTCACCGGTGTAACCATGAAGGAAACCGCCAACAAACCCCTGCGCGGCGCGGCCCCGGCAGCCTCCGACCTCGAAGAGGCCAAGGAGCTGCTGCAGGAACACCACGACAACATCGAGCAGAAAATCGAAGACATCGATGCCGAAATCGCCGAGCTGGAGGCCAAGCGCAAAGTGCTGGTTCAGCAGCATCCGCGCATTGATTGAGGCTGCCCATTACCACTCAACGGGGATGCCCTCTGCTAATGCGGCGAAGGTACTCGCTCCCTCGCTGCGTCTGCTCTGCGCTTAACCCATACCCGATTGCCGTTGTTCGCGACTGATTTTCAGAAGCTCCACTCGGAACTTGAGTGCTGAATTGGGAGGAATGATTCCTGGCATACCTCCAGGCCCGTAGGCGTAATCAGCACTAATGTCGAGAAGACTGCACTCACCCAAACTCATTTTGGGAATACCTACTTCCCAGCCTTTAATGACCTGTCCAATACCAATTTGCACAGTAAACGGTTGGGCTCGGTCAATACTCGAGTCGAACTTGCTACCATCTTCCAAAGTACCGGTGTAATGGACTGTCACCCTATCTCCCCGCTGGGGAAAAGTAGTACCGTCACCCGGTTTAATAATCGTCACAGTCACACCCATTTTGGATCTCCTTAGTGAAACCTGTAATGCTGCAGCTCAGCAATAGACGCCATGATCTAAGAATAAGCGCAATTATCCAACTGTCATAAATGACAGTTTTTTAGCGCGTTTAGCGATAGCGGAGAGGTAGGTCCGTTGTTTTGGTTAAAAGATCAGTCATCTCGTCTCTCTCTCCGTCATCCCATGCAGGAATGATGAAGTGCCGAAGTGACGTCTTCGCGAGCTAGCTCGCCCCCACACTTGATATGCGTTTCTCCTTCTGGATTCCGTCTGCTGTCTGCTTTTGAAACGCAATTTCTGGGGGAGCGAGCTTGCTCGCGAAGGGCTCTCCAATGGTTACGTCGGCAGCCAAAAGCGACGCCGTCGATTACTCGAAGCGCGGCTTGGTGTTAAATAGGCGCCAGTCTCAACCTTGTCGCTTAAAGCCGTGCTACGAGAACCGCTATGAATACCCCTGCCCTGAACATCCACGCTCAACAGGTGACCCAATGATCGAAGTCACCGAAGTCTCCATCGCGCAATTGCGCGCCGCCCTCGAATCCGGCCAGACCACTGCTGTGGAATTGGTGCAAGCCTATCTGGCGCGCATCGATGCCTACGATGGCACCGATACGCCAACAGCCCTCAACGCCGTAGTCGTGCGCAATCCTGAAGCGTTGAACGAAGCACGCGCCTCCGACGCCCGCCGCGCCAAAGGTGAATCCCTTGGCCCGCTCGATGGCATTCCCTACACCGCCAAGGACAGCTATCTGGTCAAGGGCCTGACCGCCGCCTCCGGCAGTCCGGCGTTTGCCGATCTGGTCGCCCATCGCGACGCCTTCACCATCGAACGCCTGCGCGCGGCCGGGGCGATCTGTCTGGGCAAGACCAATATGCCGCCGATGGCCAATGGCGGTATGCAGCGTGGCGTTTATGGCCGCGCGGAAAGCCCGTACAACGCCGCGTACCTCACCGCGCCGTTCGCCTCCGGCTCATCCAATGGTGCCGGTACCGCCACCGCTGCGAGTTTCGCGGCGTTCGGTCTGGCAGAGGAAACCTGGTCCAGCGGTCGTGGCCCGGCGTCGAACAACGGCCTGTGCGCCTACACCCCGTCGCGCGGAGTGATTTCGGTGCGCGGTAACTGGCCATTGACTCCAACCATGGACGTCGTCGTGCCGTTCGCGCGGACCATGGCCGACCTGCTTGAAGTGCTCGATGTCGTCGTCGCTGAAGACCCGGACACCCGTGGCGACCTCTGGCGCCTGCAACCGTGGGTGCCGGTCCCGCGTGTCAGCGAAGTGCGCCCGGCGGCGTACAGCGAACTGGCCGTCGACGCCAAAGCCCTGACCGGCAAACGCTTCGCCATCCCGCGCATGTACATCAACGCCGACCCGGACGCCGGCACCAGCGAAGCCCCCGGTATTGGAGGCCCGACTGGCCAGCGCATCAATACCCGCGCGTCAGTGATCGAATTGTGGAAACAGGCGCGCCAGGCCCTCGAAGCCGCCGGCGCCGAAGTCATCGAAACCGATTTCCCGCTGGTCTCCAACTGCGAAGGCGACCGTCCCGGCGCGCCAACCGTGTTCACTCGTGGGCTGGTGTCGAAAGAATTTCTGCATCATGAACTGTGGGATCTGACGGCCTGGGCGTTTGACGATTTCCTGCAAGCCAACGGTGACCCGAAACTCAATCGTCTGGTCGACGTCGACGGGCCGAAAATCTTCCCCCACGACCCCGGCACCCTGCCCAACCGCGAAGGCGATCTGGCCGCTGGCATGGACGAATACGTGCGCATGGCCGAGCGCGGCATCACACCGTGGAATGAAATCCCTACCGTGCCTGATGGCTTGCGCGGTCTGGAGCAGACCCGCCGCATCGACCTCGAAGACTGGATGGATAACCTCGGCCTCGACGCCGTGTTGTTCCCGACTGTTGCCGACGTTGGCCCGGCGGACGCCGATGTCAATCCAGCCTCGGCCGACATCGCCTGGAGCAATGGCGTCTGGGTGGCCAACGGTAACCTTGCAATCCGCCACCTCGGCGTACCCACGGTCACCGTGCCGATGGGCGTCATGGCCGACATCGGCATGCCAGTCGGCCTGACTTTCGCCGGCCGCGCCTACGACGATTCGAACCTGTTGCGCTTCGCTGCCGCCTTCGAATCCACCGGCAGCAAACGCCAGATCCCACCGCGTACGCCGCCACTGTCCTGATCAGCGCAACCGCAAGCCCGCTCTCAGCATTGATCAAGTGCTGAGGGCGGGCTTATTGATCCGCAGTCTGCATCCCTGCTCGCGTCGATTTGCCCAGGGCATGGGCAAAAAATCGTCCCGCTTCGGAAATCAGGTTACGGTGAATATCCTCGCGATCCACTCCATCAGCATCGGTGCACAACGCTGGCATGGCGCGAATCTGCTCTTCATTGCATGGCGCCAGAAACACGAAGTGCCCTGCCCCGGCCAGCAGCTTGAAGTCCGGCGCGGTGGGCAGCTTGCGTGCCAGGGCAGCCGCGTTTTTATCAAAGGCCACCAGCTTGTCGCCGTCGCCGCTGTAGAGCAGCACCGGCACGTGCACGTCAGCGAGGGTATGGCGACCGAATTTCAGGCTCAGCGGCGCCATCAGCAGTAACGCGTGAACCCTTGGATCAGCCACTGGTTGCAGGTCTTCGCGATCGACAATCAGCTCACCCTGGGTGTTGCAGGCGTCGTGATCGTCCGGGCGTTCCTGGCAATAGCGGCGTAGACGATCAAGATCCGGTTGCGCCCCGGAAAGAATCAACGCCGTCTCGCCCCCCGCCGAATAACCGATCACACCGACCTGATCAGCATTGACGAACGGCGCCAGCATGTTATCGGCGAGCGTCGCGGTAATCGCTTGGGAAATCTGAATCGGTCGCCCGTAAAGATTGCTCAACGTGCCGAGTCGGCTGTGGTCGCGGGAGTTGTCGCCGGGATGAATCACCGCCACAACCACAAAACCCTTGCGCGCCAGCGATGTGGCCAGATCATGCAAGGCCAGCGGCGTACCGGTGTTGCCATGGGAAAGCATCAACATCGGAAAGCGGCCGATGGCGACTTTAGTGTCTTCTCCGGCTTCGACCGAGTAACCCTCAAGCAAACTCATGTGCTCGCGGTCACTGGACGGGTAAAACGCAATGGCGCGCATCGGTTGCAGATCAAGCGGGTCGAGAAAGGTCATCTCGTGATAACCGACGCTCCAGACCGGGTGGCGCCCCGGCGCGGCCTGCACTGAATTCAGGCTGCCGAGCAGGCAAATCAGCAACATTGCACAAAGATGCCTCATGAATGCCCCACCCTGTTGGACCACATCGCTGGATGTGCTGAAACTGCATAACCCGGGCCAGATTATGTAACAGCCAGAAACAAAAAACTCCGTAATCGGCCCTTGCAGAACCAGAATACAGAGTTTTTTGGGGATTACCTGAACATCAGCTGTTCTTTACGCAAGCCTTACGCGGCTGCGAACAGTTGCTCGCTGATCTTCGCTTGCGCAGCGTTCATGGCGTTATTGCGCACTTCTTCGCCATAGGCCAGACCTTCAGCGCGGACGATTTCGATGTCGGTGATGCCAAGGAAACCCAGTACCAGCTTCAGATATTCCTCATGGGCGATGCCGCTGGCCTGCCCGGCGTGGATGCCGCCTGAGGTCGACACGATGACCACTTTCTTGCCACCGCACAGGCCTTCCGGGCCGGCTTCGGTGTAGCGGAAAGTCTGACCGGCCACGGCAACGCGGTCGATCCACGCTTTCAATTGGGTTGGCACAGTGAAGTTGTACATCGGCGCGGCAATCACCACGGCGTCAGCAGCGATGAATTCGGCCAGGGTCGAGGTGCTCAGCTCGGCTTCGTGCTGTTGCGCAGCGTCGCGCAGTTCGGCGGTAGTGCCAGCAGCAACCAGTGTATTTGCCGAGAAATGGCTGATGGCATCGGCAGCCAGGTCGCGGTAGGTGACCACGGCGCTCGGCTCGGCGGCTTGCCAGGCGTCGACGACCTGACGGCTCAACTGACGGGAAGCCGAGTTGTCGCCCAGAATGCTCGAATCGATGTGCAACAGTTTCATGTGGGTGCTCCTGAAAGAATCGCCGGTGGCGACGGAATGGAGACAATCCTACGCAACAAACCAATAGCTGATTAGTCGCCGACAATGCGATAGTTCGTCCCATTGATAGAACGAGTGGAAAGGCACATGCAGGATCTCAACGATCTCTATTACTTCGCCAAAGTGGTCGAAGCCGGCGGATTTGCCGCCGCCGGGCGCCTGCTCGGTATTCCCAAGTCGCGGCTCTCCAGAAGGATTGCCGAACTGGAAGAACGCCTCGGCGCGCGACTGCTGCAACGCACCACTCGCCAACTTAATCTCACCGCTGTCGGCGAGCGCTATTTACGCCACTGTCAGGCGATGCTGCTGGAAGCGGAAATGGCTGACGAAGCCGTGGCGAGCATGTCCAGCGAACCACGCGGGCGCTTGCGGGTGTCGTGCCCGACCGGGCTTGCCCATGAAATGCTACCGACGGTGATCAGCGACTTTCTTGGCAAATTTCCGCAGGTGCAACTGGAGGTCGTGCTGCTCAACCGCCGAGTTGATCTGGTCACCGAAGGCATCGATGTGGCGTTGCGTGTGCGCGATCACGGTGATGAAGACCCGTTGCTGGTCACGCGGCGCTTGCGTCAGGCCCAGGCGGTAGTGATCGCCAGTCCGGCCTTTATGCAGGGCAAGACCATCAATCATCCGCAGGACCTGAAAACCCTGCCAGTGCTCGGCGCACTGGAAGCCGATCGCATGGTTCACGTGCGTCTGCTCGATCAGCAGGGCAAAAGCGTCGATCTGAGCATGGAAGCGCGGCTGGGCATCGATGACTTTGTCGTGCGCAAGGCCTGCGTGCTGGCCGGTCAGGGTTTCACCGTGCTGCCGATGATGTTCTGCGAGACCGAACTGCGTAACGGCACGCTGGTGCAGGTGCTGCCGGAATGGTCATTGCCTGGCGGCTGGCTGCAAGCGGTGTACCCGCACCGGCGCGGGGTGATGCCAGCGGTGCGTGCGTGGATCGATCATTTGGTGGAGTCGTTCAATGCCTGCGGGGAGCGGTTGTTATGAAACAGGGAAAAATGAGCGAAACCGAGGTAGCCGCATTTTGTCTGGCTCTGCCGGGCGTGCGGGAAGATTACAAATGGGGCGGCGTGCGGGTGTTCTCGATCGCCGGTAACAAGATGTTTGCCTTGCAGGGATTACGCGGCGATTCGCTGGCGTTCAAGGTCGACAAGGATCTGTTTCTCGGCCATTGCGACCGCCCGGGGATTCATCCGGCGCCGTATCTGGCGCGGGCGCAGTGGATCATCATGCACCCGCCCTACCCGCTGGGTGCCGAGGAATTGCAGGGGCTGTTGCAGCGATCGCATCAACTGGTGGTGAGCAAACTGCCTAAAAAAACGCAAATCGGCCTGCGTTTGTAAGCACGCAAATCCTGTGGGAGCGAGCCTGCTCGCGAAGGCGGTTTGTCAGGCGACTCATCAGCGAGGATGAGATTGCTTTCGCGAGCAGGCTCGCTCCCACAGGGGATTTTCGGTGGACTTTAGATCAGCGACAGCAAGTTCGATCCGAGAAAAATCTGGTCAATCCAGAACGCCTGATGCAGCAGCACGATCCCCCAGAACAGAATTTGAAACGACACCTTGCGCGTCTTGTGCCGAAACACTTGCTGGGCGATCAACGCCCCCGGCCAGCCGCCCGCCAGTTCTACCGCATGCAGGATGTTTTCCGGGGTGCGCCACGCATCGGCGCGGGCCTTGCGCTTGTCGGCCCAGTACAGGAAAAACGCCAGCACACTGACAATTCCGTACGCCGCCAGCGGTACTCGCGAGAGGCCGCTGAGCCACATCGACAGTGAGCCGAACAGCGGTAGCGCGCAGACGATCAGCAGCACCAAAAGCTTCAACTTCAGGTGCTGAAGGCGCATGCCCTGAGGTCGCCCCTCAGGGCGGCGGGCGCGCGAATCGTTCACGGCTTGGCCGCCGACCAGTCCACCCAGCCGAACTGCCAGGTCGCCAGAATGAACAGGCCGAACGCTATTCGGTACCAGGCAAACGCTGCGTAGCTGTGGTTGCCGATGAACTTCAGCAAACCGCGCACAGCGATCATGGCGAAGACAAACGCGGTGACGAAACCAATCGCGAATACGGGGAAATCCGCTGGTACAAACAGATCACGGTATTTGTAGCCCGAATACAGCGCCGCACCCACCATGGTCGGCATGGCAAGAAAGAATGAAAACTCGGTTGCAGTCTTGCGTGACAGGCCGAACAGCAAGCCGCCAATGATCGTCGAGCCAGAGCGCGAGGTGCCGGGAATCATTGCCAGGCACTGCGCGAAACCGATTTTCAGCGCATCGGTCCAGCGGATCTCGTCGACGGTTTCGGCATGCACTTCATGTTGGCGCTGTTCGGCCCACAACATGATCATCCCGCCAATGACCAGCGCCGCCGCTACGGTGATCGGGTTGAACAGGTATTCGTGGATCAGATCGGCAAAGATCACTCCGAGCACCACGGCGGGCAAAAACGCGATCAGCAGATTAGCCGTAAAACGCCGAGCACTTGGCTGGGTCGGCAGGCCGATCACCACGTCGAGGATCTTGCGGCGAAACTCCCAGACCACCGCGAGAATCGCGCCTAGCTGAATGATGATGTTGAACGCCATGGCTCGTTCGCCGCCGAAGTTCAGCAAGTCGGCGACGATGATCTGATGTCCGGTACTCGAAATGGGCAAGAACTCCGTCAGCCCTTCTACAACGCCTAGTATCAGTGCCTGCAAGGCAGTCCAAAGATCCATCAATCCCCCAAAGAGCGATGCACGCCGGCATGCCCCGATAGTATTTTCTAGTGTTCACTGCGTTCAGCGTAGCTGGTTGAAGCTGTACCGATTCCGCGCGCACAGGATCCACACGAAACGGTAAAAATTCCGTGAAATGTCAAAACCGGACTCAGGTTTTCGCACGCGGGGCCGAAATCTTAACAGACAAGCCTTAATAGCGCTTCCCGCGCCGAATGGCTTGAATCGCGCAGTCCCGAGCACTCAGCTGTGGCCGGATGCTGGCGATCATTCATTACAAGAACAAGAATCCGGAGTGACAGCGTTATGGACAGCTTGCGCAGTGTGTCGATCAGCCGACGCTTGTGGCTCATCTTGATTGTGGCGGTGGTCATGTTGCTGACCTTGGGCGTACTGATGCTCAAGCAGATCCACGACGACCTCTACCACGCCAAGGCGCAGAAAACCCAACATGTGGTGCAGACCGCCAGCGGCCTGTTGACCTATTACCAAGGTCTTGAGACCGCTGGCACCCTGACCAGGGACGCGGCGCAAAAGCAGGCGCTGACCGCTATCCGTGGCCTGCGCTATGACCAGAGCGACTACTTCTGGATCAACGACCTCACGCCCGTGATGGTCATGCACCCGACCAACCCCAAGCTCGAAGGCCAGAACCTCTCGGCAATCCGCGACCCGGACGGCTTTGAGGTGTTCAACGAGATGGTCGCCATCGCCAAGGCCAAAGGCGCGGGCATGGTCAATTATCGCTGGCCGAAACCGGGGGCGACTGATCCGGTGGCGAAGACCTCGTATGTGAAGCTGTTTGAGCCGTGGGGCTGGGTGATTGGTTCCGGTGTTTACGTCGACGATGTGCAGGCCGAGTTCCAGGGGCAGATGATCAAGGCGTCGGCGATCGGTCTGGCGATCGCGCTGATCATGGCGCTGCTGGTGATTCTGATCGCGCGCAGCATCGTTCGTCCGTTGCAGGAAACCGTGAATGCCATGGCCAACATCGCCAGCGGCGAAAGCGACCTGACCCGCAGCCTCGATACCCATGGCAAGGATGAGGTTACCGAACTCGCCCATCACTTCAACGCTTTCACCGCCAAGTTGCGCCGAGTGATAGGATCTGCAGGTCTCGGCCAGCGCGTTGGGGCAGTCTTCCAGTGAGCTGGGCAATGACGCTTCGCAGGCGCAGCAGCGCAGTCAGCAGCAATCGCAGCAGATGGAACTGGTGGCCACGGCGATCAACGAAGTCACCTATGGCGTGCAGGACGTGGCGAAAAACGCTGAACATGCCGCCGCCGAAATGCGCGATGCCGAAGCGCAGGCGCAGCAGGGCCAGATCAACATTGACGGCAGCCTGCAACAGATCGACAAGCTTTCCGGCACGATCGATCAGGCAGTGGAAGTGATCCGCACGCTGGCGGCGGAGAGTACGCAGATTGGCAGCGTGCTGGAGGTGATTCGCTCGATTGCCGAACAGACCAACCTGTTGGCGCTTAATGCGGCGATTGAAGCGGCGCGTGCGGGTGAACAAGGTCGCGGGTTTGCCGTGGTCGCTGATGAGGTCCGGTTGTTGGCACAGCGCACGCAGAAATCGACGGCGGAGATTCAGTCGATGATCGAGCGTTTGCAGAACCACTCTGAGGCTGCGGTAAAGGTGATCGGCGACAGCAGCAAGGCCTCGCAACTGACCATCGAGCAGGCGGGACTGGCCGGAGCGAGTCTCAATGCAATTGGCCAGGCTTTGCGGAATCTGAATGGCCTCAATGCGTCGATTGCCAGCGCCACGTTGCAGCAGGCGCATGTGGTTGAGGACATCAACCAGAACGTCACCCAGGCGGCCGGACTTTCCCACAGCACTGCACTGGCGGCGGAACAATCCAGTGCAGCCAGTCTGCGTCTTGGGCAACTGAGCGAACAACTCAACGGGTTGCTTCGGCAGTTCCGGGTCTGACCCAAGACCAGTGGGGTTGCCGGAAATCTTGGCATAACCTCAACCCCTGGCGATATGGGCTTGCTCACGAAGGCGGCAGGTCGGACAACTTTTATGCGTCTGACACACCGCCTTCGCGAGCAAGCCCGCTCCCACATCAGATTGGTGGGGTTGTCGGGAATCTGGGGACAACATCAAACCCTGTGGGAGTGGGCTTGCTCACGAAAGCGGTGGGTCAGGCAACTTGTCTGCGTCTGACACTCAGCCTTCGCGAGCAAGCCCGCTCCCACATCAGATTGGTGGGGTTGTCGGGAATCTGGGGACAACATCAAACCCTGTGGGAGTGGGCTTGCTCACGAAGGCGGCGGGTCAGGCGAGTTTTATGTGTCTGACACACCGCCTTCGCGAGCAAGCCCGCTCCCACATGGGATTGGTGGGGTTGTCGGGAATCTGGGGACAACATCAAACCCTGTGGGAGTGGGCTTGCTCACGAAGGCGGCGGGTCAGGCGAGTTTTATGTGTCTGACACACCGCCTTCGCGAGCAAGC